>Ga0075424_100001570_pt1 | contig 20163 bp, 8 predicted proteins | sample SoiMethybrSBSTD3_FD_75301 | JGI IMG/M metagenome (GOLD analysis project Ga0075424, IMG submission 75301) | Bulk soil microbial communities from a Populus tree surrounding site in Tennessee, USA - Soil MetaG P. TD hybrid SBSTD3 | ecosystem: Environmental > Terrestrial > Soil > Tree plantation... | reverse complement strand
CAACGACGCCGTTGATGTTGTCAGTGGCTGACGCGGTGAACGTGAACGGCGCGCCGGTCGGACCAGTCGCCTCGACCGTCGCATTTGCCGGGACCGTCACGACAGGCCGTGTCGTATCGCTCACAGTGAGGACGAACGAGGCGGTGCCGGTGTTGCCGTGTGCGTCTGTCGCAGAACAGCTGACGGTCGTTGCGCCGAACGTGAACGTCGCGCCGCTCGCAGGCGTGCAGGTCGCGGCAAGCGGCCCGTCGACATTGTCGGTCGCCGAGGCGGTGAACGCGTAGGTCGCACCCGCCGGACTCGTTGCTTCGACCGTTGCGTTTGCAGGCACGGTTACCACCGGCGCCGTCACATCGATGAGATTGACGGTGACCGTGAAGCTTCCGGTCGCCTGATTGCCCGAGCGATCGGTTGCAGTGCAGGCGACCGTCGTCGTGCCCACCGGGAAGCGCGAGCCGCTCGCCGGCGTGCAGCTCGCCGACTGCAGCTTCAGCACGTGAATCAGCGGCAGGTTGCTGTCACCCTGATACTGCGACACGAACACGCGGCCGGTCTGCGGATCGTATGCGGCGCCGCCGAGATGCGTGCTTCCGGTGGTCGCAAACGGCAGCGTCAGCGGCCACACGGCATACGGACGAACAGTCCACGGATCGATCTGACCGGCGGCAGCAGATGCGAGATCGTTCGCGTCGTACGCCCACACGTAATAGCGATACGGATATCCGTGCACGCCCTTCGACCCGTCCTCCGGGTCGTAGCAGTAGTGATCGGTTTCACCCGGCGGAATCGTCCCGACCAGCGCGGGATCTGCCGTGCCGAAGCCGTAGCAGAACGCACCGGATCCCGGAACGTTCGGAGACGTACCGAATCCGCCGTGACGGCCGAACAGGAGAACGCTGCGCGTTCCTTCCGGAAACACCGCGCCCCTGACTTCTGTGACGCCATTGAACAACGTGCCGTTCGCGCTCCAGCCGTCGACGAACGGATTGCACGTGGTCCGATCGAGACACGGCTGGATGCCGGGCTCGAGCAGCGGATGCGGCTCCGGATAGTAGACGAGCGGCTTCGCCGGAAGCGGCTGCGTCACGCCGAGCTTTGCCGGATCCATCGCAAACAGCGCCGGCCCGAACGACGTACGGCCGATGACGCCCAGACAGCAATTGCCGTTCAGGATCGGTCCGCCGAGCGCCGCCTGCCACGCCGACGGCACGCGCGCGAAATAACCGTCGAAGAACCCGGCACCGAGACAATTCAGATGCGTCACCGGATCGCAATCCGGCCGATTCAGCTCGAACGGTCCGACCGTGTCGCCGGATACGCTCAGGTCGAGACCGGACGCGAAGTGCGAGAACTGCTGACTGCTGCGTCCGTCGTAATAGATGTAACCGGTCGAGAACAACCGGTTCTGGTACGGCAGCAGGCCGCCGATTTTGATGGTGACATCCGGCGGATTCAGCGGATCGCTGCTCACCAGACTGAGCCGTCCGTCGGTCGCGTCGGTGAACGGCTGCAGCACGTTCGCCGTGTTGAGACCGCCGAGGCTCAGGCTGTGCGTCAGCTGCGGAATCGAGATCTCTGCGACCAGCTGCGCCTGATCGTGACCGACGATGAACAGCGAGTTGTTCGCCTGATTGAACGCGAGCGACGTGCCGCCGTAGTCGAACATCGCACGATCGAATTGCCACGGCGTCAGGTTCGGGCCGCGGAAGAACCCGGCCGGCACACGGAACGTGCCCTCGTACGCGAGATTGCCCGCATGAACCAGCGACACGGCGCCGCTGCCGTCCACGAGATCGCTTGCGGTCGCATCGTAGGTGAAGATCGCGCCGGCGGGATCGGTCGTCGTGACAGTCGCGTTCGCCGGCAACGTCAGCACCGGCGCTGTCGTGTCGGTCACGGTGACCGTGAAGGACCGCGCCGCGCCGTTGCCATGCGCGTCCGTCGCCGTGCAGTTCACTGTCGTCGCGCCGGGCGGGAACGTCGATCCGCTCGGTGACGTGCACGTCACCGCCACGCTGCCGTCGATGGCGTCGAGAGCGGATGCGGTATACGTGAAGGCTGCGCCGGACGGGCTCGTCGCTTCGAGCGTGGCATTCGCCGGCACCGTGATCACTGGGGCCGCCGAGTCGGTCACGGTAACGCTGAAGGTCTTCGTGGCGGTGTTGTTGCGCCTGTCAGTCGCTCTGCAGGTGACCGTGGTCGTTCCGATCGGGAACGTCGATCCGCTCGGCGGCGTGCAGGTGACCGCGACAGCGCCGTCGACGATATCAGTCGCCGACGCGGTGTAGGTGAACACGGCTCCTGTCGGGCCGGTCGCTTCGAGCGTGGCATTCGCAGGCGCGGTAATCGATGGTGGCGTGGTGTCGCGCACCGTCACCATCGTCGCCGCCATCGCGGAGTCCTGACCGTCGCTGACGGTCAGCGTGAGCAGGTGCGACCCGATCGAAAACACCGACGTCAGCGTTGGAATGGTTCCGAGCTGGATGCCGCGTTCGGTCCAGTGGAACGACAACGTATCGCCATCCACATCGGCGCCGGTACCTGTCAGCGTGACGCTGGCGCCGGCAGCCGACGTCGCCTGCACCGTCTTCGCGGGGCCCGCGTTCGCGGTCGGCGGATGATTGGCGGTCGTGATTACGGCGAACGGCGACAGCGACGTCACCGTGGCGCACAGCTCGGCCGGCGGGGCCAGCGTCGTGACGTCGGCCCAGGCCATCGCCGGATCGACCGTCGTAACGTCCACCCACGCATTGCCTTCGTAGTGCAGTACGCGATCCTGCGCAGTCATCGCGGCGCCCTGCAGGCACACCTGGATCGGCGGCGCGACGATCGCGGTCGTGACGATATCGACCACACCGCGCGCGAACTTGAAGCCCGCCGCCGGCGGCGCCGGCGCGGTCATCGAGTTCGCGGTGAGAAGGCCGGGCTGCGTGACGGTAGCAAACGACACGGTGATCGGCTGCGGCGCGTTCCGCGCGTCGGTTGCGACGACGCGCGCGTTGGGCGTATCGACGACGCCGCCCACCGGCGGCAACACCGTGATCGCCGATGACGCGCTGCCGACGTTGCCGCTCGCATCGTGGAACCGGAATACGACGTTCGTCGTTCCGATCGGGAACAGCGTGGAGACGGTGGCGGCGATCGCCGATGCGTTGATGGTGGCCTGCGGCACTTCGCGCACGGGCGCCGGATCGCGCACATCGATCGCCGATGCGCCGGAAAGAAACGCGCTCACCAGCTGCGACGCGCTCGACGTCGTGACGTTGCCGCGTGCGCCGCCGACTTCCGTTGCCGCCACGCTGATCGCAGCCGGCGCAGTCACCACGGGCGCAGTCGTGTCGGTCACGATCACGGTGAACGTCGCCGAGGCTCCATTGCCGTGCGTGTCTTGTGCCGTGCACGTCACCGTTGTCGCGCCGAACGCGAAAACGGATCCGCTTGGCGGCGTGCATGTGACCGGCACGACGCCGTCGACAGCGTCCACCGCCGACGCGGTGTACGTGAACGGCGTGCCGGTCGTTCCCGTCGCTTCGATCGTGGCGCTGGCCGGGACGGTGATGACCGGCGGTGTCGTGTCGATGGTGTTGTTAGTGGCCGTCGTGTTGTCGACGATGACTTGAAGCGTCGCCCACGGCGACGCGTTGAGCGCCGCGTCGAGGGCGCGCGCGGTGACAGTGACCGGCCCGTTCGCCAGCGCCGCGGTGTTCCAGCTGACGATGTAATTCGGGCCAGCCGACTTTCCAATCAGGCTGGATCCGGCATAAAACTCCACGTCGGTCACGCCGACGTTGTCGAACGCCGCTGCCGTGATCGCGACCGTTCCGCTGACATGCGCGTTTGCCGCGGGCGAGGTCAAGGCAACCGTCGGCGGTGTCGCATCGGACGACGCCGCGCGGTCCTGCCGCACGATCCACAGCGTGGCGTTCGCGCCGCCGATGCCCGCATCGATGATGCCGAGATCGGGATCGCCATCCTCGTCCCAGTCGCGGACGACGAGGAACTTCGGTCTGGCGCTCAGCGCCAGCGGCGGGTTCGCGACGAACGTTCCGTCGCCGTTGCCGAAGAACATCCGGACGGTGCCGCCGCCTTCGTGCGCGACGAGAAGATCGGCACGTCCGTCGCTGTCGATGTCCGCGATGACGACGTCGGTCAGATCCGTGCCGATTGTGGCAATCGTCTGCGTTGCGAACGTCCCGTTGCCGACCGCGAAGTCGACGATCAGTGCGCCATGCGACGACTCGACGGACGCGATGTCGGGAATGCCATCTCCGTTCAAATCGCCGATCGCGACGGCGCTGGCCGCGTTGGCGGTCCCGACGCCCCCGCCGTCGCGGAAGGTGCCGTCGCCGTTCCCGAGAAAGATGCGAACGCCGGCCGCGTGTGCGACAACGAGATCGAGCGTTCCGTTTCCATCAAGATCCACGGGCGGCGCGATCGCCGTTGCGTTGATGAAGCTTCCGGGAACCGATCCGCCGGTTTCGGCGGTCATCACCTGTGTGAACGCGCCGTTTCCCTGGCCTTTGAAGATCCGGAGTCCCTGGGCGGTCGCGCTGACGATGGCGAGATCGGTCAGGCCGTCGCCGTCGTAGTCGGCCGCCTGCACCGCGATCGGCCCATCGCCGGCGGAGATGCATGTAGAGGCGCTCGACAGATTGGGTCCGCCGAAGATGCCAACGCCCGGCGAGGTGCCGCACGTCGGATCTCCAGCCGATTGGCTGGCGACCGCGAGGTCGATCGCGCCGTCGCCGTTGAAGTCGGCCGCGGCGAGAGCCGACGCGTTCGCAAACGCCGTGCTGCGCGCGAGGGCGAACGAACCGGTTCCGTCGCCGGTGAACATATTGATCGCGGGCGTGACGATCAGATCGGCGTGGCCGTCCTGATTCAGATCGGCAACCGCATGACCGATCGGATTCTGAACGCCGAGATCGATCGACGTCGTTGCGCCGAACGTCACGCGCGGTACCTGTCCGGACGGCCCGGAGACGGCCGCGAACAGGAGCATGAGGAAGCCAAAGGTACCGCCCACGAGACGAACCGGTCGTCTCCAGGCGGTCAACGATCGTGCGGATCGATGCGAACGCCGTAATTTCACGAGTGGCTACGCGCCGGCGAGGATGGCCACGACGGCTGGAATTGTCCCGATATTGGGCAGCAAGCAGTCCTTTGAGCGAGCAGGTCAGTGCAAGATTCGTGCGTCGCCTGCCGGGAGCGCGTTGCGCCGCCGGCGCGTCCGCAACGTCAGCGTGGTGAGTCACTTCACATGCGTGTCGCAAATTCAGGAAAGCGGCACTTAGTCACCCGGCGCGCAGACTTTTTGCCGCCGCGTGCGGGTTTTCCCGTCTTGGGGGAGCCTGACGTGGAATTTCGCCCGCGCATGACCGGAGAACAGCGTCCGCGCGTCCTGCTCGCCGACGATCGTTCGCAAGTAGCTCGCAGTCGACGATCTGCCGATGGCTATCGAAACGATCCGGGCCGGTGAAACGTACTGCTCGGCGTTTCCCGCGGCGAAAGAGGTTCGCCGAAGCGACGACAATGACTTGACCGCGGCATGGTTCGGGAACCATCCTGAAGCGCCATGCTGCCGGTTGAGCGGGAACTCGCCGCGCTCAAGTTCATCGACGGGCTGTCGGGGCATCTGAAAGAGGTGCGCGAGCCGCACAAGGCACTGCGGCATGCGCTGCGCGACACGCGCGACTTCTTCCAGGCGGCGCACGGCTGCATCGCCACCCTCCGCGCCGGCCGCCCGCAGGCACATCTGCTGTTCACGCTCCCGAAGCGGTCGCAATGGGATCTCGGCGTGCTGACGCGCTACATCCGCCACACGAATCCGCCGGTCGATCGCGACATGCTGATCGGATCCGTGCGGCGGCGCGGCGGCGCGTGGGGCGCAATCGCACTGGTTCGTCCGGGCCGCGCGTTCGATCGGGAGGATCGGCGGCTGATTTCGCGCAGCGCCACGGTGCTGTCAGCGGCCGTCCACCGGATCGATCGCGATCGACTGCTCGGCGTGCGCGATCGCATCGACCGGAAGATCATGGAGCAGATCCACCCGAAGGATCTCTTCTATCAGATCCTCGACGGCATCAGGTCGCTGACGCTCTACGATCATTCATCCGCGCTGCTCATTCGCGAAGAAGACGCAGCGTCGCTGCGCGTTGTCGCGGAGCAGATCGCGTGGACGAAGGCGAAGAGCGAGCGCATCGGGCTGCGCATTCCGATCTCCGACGAAGCCGCCACGCTGCTGCAGTCCGAGCAGGTGTACGGCTTCGATCGGCACGGCGACACGTGGCACGAGTGGAACGGCCAGCCGGCTGCCGGCCTCGCCGCGCTGCTCGACTACAACGGCGGCACCGACGGCGAAGGCGGGCACGTTCGCGAAGCGTCGATGCTGTGCGCGCCGCTCGTCACGCGCGACAGCCTCGTCGGCGTGCTCAAGATCGCAGCGCGATATCCCGAACAGCTGACGCCGTTCGACGCCGAGCTGGTCGAGCATTTCCGATCGCAGGCGGCCATCGCCATTCAGAACCTGCATCGCACCGAGTCGCTGCGGGCCCGCGTCGTCACGGCCGAGCGGAAGCACGCGATGGCGGATCTCGCGCGAAGCGTCTCGCACGACGTGAACAACGCGCTCGGCGCGATGCTGCCGCTCATCCAGCAGATGCAGGCGGATCTCAGGAGCGGCGTGCTCGACGCGGCCGTGTTCGCGCAGGATCTCGAGCACGTGCAGAAGTCGCTGCAGGTGTGCCGCCGTATTTTCGGAGGGATGCTGACCTTCTCGCGCAACGCCGCGCGGCGGAGCCGCTACGGGCAGGTCCGGCGCGCCTTCGAAACCGCGTCCGCCATCCTGAAGTACGGCATGAGCCGCAGCGCGATCGATCTCGCCGTCGACGTGCCGGACGACGTACCGGAGGTCGCCTGCAGCCAGAGCGATCTCGAGCAGGTGTTCCTCAACCTGCTGACCAACGCGCGGGAAGCCACGCCGCACGGAGGCCGCATCGCCGTGACCGTCCGCGCGGTGGATCGTGCGGTCGAGATTTCGATTGCCGACACGGGATCCGGCATCGCGCCCGAAAACCTCTCGCGCGTGCTGGAGCCGTTCTTCACGACGAAGCCGCACGGCAACGGGCTCGGCCTGTCGATCTGCCGCTCGGTGCTGTGGGAAGTCGACGGCACGTTGACGATTTCGAGCGAGCCGGGCAACGGCACGCACGTCCAGGTGCTCGTGCCGCAGGCAGTGCTGCAGGCGCATCTCCAGTGGTCATGAAACCGGCGCGCATCCTCGTCGTCGACGACGAGCCGGGCATGCTGCGCGCGGTCGAGCGCGTGTTGAGCGAAGACCATCACGTTGTCGGCACGCGGCTGTCGCGCGAAGCGTTAGCGGTCGCGAACGAATTTCACCCCGAGCTCGCGATCGTCGACATCCGGATGCCGGATCTCGACGGCTTCGAGCTCATGGCGAAGCTGAAGGCGCGGTTTCCGGCGATCGACGTCATCCTGATGACCGGCAGCGTCGACGATCTCGACGAAAAGCTGGTGAGGGCGATTCGCAGCCCGGCGTTCTATTTCATCCAGAAGCCGTTCGATCGCGAGGTGCTCAAGACGCTCGTCGAACGCTGCGTCGAGCTGCGATGGCGTCGCGAGGAACATCGGCTGAACGTACAGCGGCTCGAGAGAGAGATGGCGGAGGCGCGCGCATTTCAGCAGAGCCTCCTGCCGGAGCAGAGCGCCACTGTCAATCGGGTTGCGGTGTGCTGCCGCTATGCGCCGTGTTCGGCGCTGGGAGGGGATCTATACGATTACGCCGCGACCGCGGGACGGACCGCGTTGCTCATCGCCGATGTATCGGGTCACGGGGTATCGGCGGCAATGCTGACGGGAATCGTGAAGAGCGCGTTTCACGCGTCGCATGTGGACGGGTTCGAGCCGTGCGCCGTCGTACAGCGCGTGTGGACGGGGATCGCCGCTTTCAGTCCCGATCGATTCGTCACGCTGGTCGCGGCCCTCGTCTCACCGGATGAACGACAGATGCGGTACGTGAACGCCGGTCATCCGCCGATCGTCGTGTGGGGAGCGAACCGTACACCGCTGTGGCTGGACAGCACAGGGCCGCTCGTCTCGCCCATTCTGACGTCGCCAACGTGGGACGCGCGCGCGGTGCAGATCGAGGCGAACGATCACCTTCTCCTCTACACGGACGGCGTGTCGGACCCGCTCGCGGACGAAAACGGCCACGCAGAAGAGCGACTGACCCACGCAATCGAACGGGCTTCCAGCGGCGGCTCACTGTTGCTCGATGCGATACTCGAGGACGTTCGTCGCGAGCTTGCGGGCCAGCCGCAGGAAGACGATCAGACGCTGGTGACGGTGACTGTACTCGAACATTAGAGCAACCACGAAAACACGAAGATCCACGAAAAGGCACGAAGAAGAATTTGTTTGTACGGCTAATCCCTTATCCCTGATCCCTACTAATCCCTAGTCCCTCATCCCTAATCCCTCTAATCCCTAATCCCTAATCCCTAATCCCTAATCCCTGATCCCTGAACGCGTCCGGGCCCCCACAGCGCTCGCCCTGGCTTCTTGCTGGTGTGCTCGCCGTCCCTCAGCACCTGCACGCCGTTGACGAAGACGTGACGGACGCCGACGGCGTACTCGTGCGGGTGCTCGAACGTCGCGCGATCCGCAATCGTCGCCGGATCGAAGACGACGATGTCGGCGAACATGCCGGGCCTGAGCAGACCTCGACGCGCGAGACCGAGATTCGTGGACGGTAACGCGGCGAGCCGGCGGATCGCGTCCGGCAGCGTGATGACGTGCTCGTCGCGCACGTATTTGCCGAGCACACGCGCGAAGCTGCCGTACGCGCGCGGATGTGCGGAAGATTTCAGGAAGACGCCTTCCGCCGCAATCGAGCCGGCGTCGGAGGCGAACGCGACCCATGGCAGCCGAATCTGCTTCTTCAGGTTGTCCTCCGACATCATGAAATAGATCGTGCCGATGCGCGATCGATCCTCGAGCACGAGATCCATGATCGTCTCTTCCGGCGGCTTGCCCCGAAGACGTGCCACTTCAGCGAGTGTCTTGCCGGTCATCGGCTTGAGCGCCTCCGATTTGAATTCCACGAGCAGAATTCGATCGGGCGACCCGGTTGACAGATACAGGTTCTCCCACGCGTCGGTCGGCGTGCGGATGTCCTTCGCGATCTTCGCGCGCTGCACGGGATCGCGCAGCCGCTTGTACAAGGCCTCCGTGCCGCCGTCTTCCGCCCAGGGCGGCATCGCGGCATCGAGTCCGGTGGCGCCGGCGGTATACGTGTACATGTCGGCCGTGATCCGCAACCCGCTCTGGCGCGCCGCTTCGACCATCTCGATGACGCGGTCCATCTTGGGCCAGTTCGGCTGACCCGCGGCTTTGAGGTGATAGATCTCGGCGGGAATCGCCGCCTCGCGGCTGATTCGTATGAGCTCCTCGACCGCTTCGATGAGATGGTTGCCCTCGCTGCGCATGTGCGAGATGTAGATCCCTTTGTGGCGCGCGGCGACTTTCGAGATCTCGATCAGCTCTTCGGTCGACGCGTAGAAGCCGGGCGCGTAGATGAGCGCGGACGCGATGCCGAGCGCGCCCTCTCGCATCTCGCGGTCCACCAGATCCCGCATCACCTGCAGCTGCTCGGGCGTGGCGCGCTTGTCCTCGAGACCAACGGCGTACTCTCTCAGCGTGGCCGCGCCGATCGACGAGGCGAAGTTCGGCGAGACGCCGCGCTTCTCGAGATCCAGCATCGCCTCGTGCAACGTCGACCACGTGATCGGGTACTTGAGATCGCCCTGGTTCGCGACGCGGCGCGCGCGCATCTCGTCGGTGAGCGGACCCATCGAATCGCCTTCACCGAAAATCTCCGTCGTCACGCCCTGTTTGATGTCGCTCATCGAACGTCCGTCCACGCGCAGGGAATCGTCGCCCGACATCATGTTGACGAATCCCGGTGCGACGGCGAGACCGTCCGCGCGTACGACCGCCGCCGCGTCGGCGGCGCGCAGGTCACCGACCTGTTTGATCTCGTCGCCGGTGATGCCGACGTCCGCGCGGACGCCGGGTCCGCCGGAGCCGTCGTATACCGTGCCGCCGACGATCACGACGTCGTAGCGCTGAGACTGTCGGGCGGCACCGCAGGCGATGAGCGACGGCAGCGCGATCGCGATGAGCAGGCGCGTAATCCAGAACGGCAGTTGCGCTGGCGCAGACACGCTCGTGGTGAGCCCTTCGACTCGGCGCTCATGGTGAGCCGGTCGAACGATGAGCGTCTCGCTCAGGATGAACTTGTCGAACCACGAGCGAGGCGCTCGTCCTTCCGCCTTCGCTGAAGCTACGGCGGACCGTCGTAGCGCAGTACGCGGAGGCTGGTCGACAGGCTCAGGACGAGCGGTACCGTCAGCGGCGGGTGAAACGGGCATTCATCATCTCCAGCGCGCTCGGTCGACCATCCTCGTCGAGGTCGAAGCTCACGAGCACAGGGTCGCGCCACGCAGCCTTCCACGTCGCGCGAAACGTGTTGTAGTGCCAGTGCTCCAGGTGTCCGACGAAGGCGGCGCCGTAGCGAATGTGCAGGCCGGTCGCGTCGTGCGTCACCGAGACGTCGCCGTGCAGCGGATCGGTGTACTCGCCGGCGAGCTTCTGCAGCGGCACGGACGGTGACGTGCCTGTCACGCGCAACGCGTCCTTCTTCGCCCGCTCGGCGTCAGCCTGCTTGCGCAGATCGGCGTACAGCTTGAGGAACTCCGCGCTCCAGTCACGGTCCGGGCTGTTCGTCGCGCCGATGCCGGAAACGGCCGAAGGCGGACCCAAATAACGGTCGAAGACCGTATACATGATCGCGTGGCGCACCTCGGCGTGATCGAGATTGCCGAGCACGTACACACCGAGGTGCCGATCGCGGATGAGACCGTGGATGGCAACCATGCCGTCGATGCTGCCGGTGTGGAAGTCGACGGCCTGGCCGCGGTAATCCTGCTGGAACCAGCCGAGACCGTACGTCATCCAGTGCGGCTTGGTAAGCCGCGTGGTCGGATACATGTCGTACGGCGCAATCGTCTGCGGCGTGAACAGCTCCGCGAACGATCGCTCCGACAGCAGGCGCTTGCCGGTCGCGCCGCCGACCGTCCCGCCATCGAGCAGGAACTGCATCCATTTCGTCATGTCGTTGACGTTCGACCATACGGCGCCGGCGGCCGCCACGGGATCCACGCTGAGGTTCTCGATGACGCGCACGCGGCCGTCGACGAGGCTGTGCGGCGACGCGACGTTCGAACGCGTCGCCAGCGCCGCGGCCGTCGGGATGGTCTCGGTCATGCCGAGCGGTTCGAAGATCCGCGAGCGCATGATGTCGGCCCACGATTTGCCCGACGCCGCCTCGATGACCGCGCCCGCTGCGGCGTACATGATGTTCTGATAGATGAAGCCCGACCGAGTCGGGTAGCTCGGCTCGATCAGCCTCACGCGCCGCAGAATCTCGTCTGTGGAGTTGGCCTGCCCATACCACAGGTAGTCGGCATTTCCGAGCCCGCTGCGGTGCGTCACGAGATCCCGCACCATCAGCTCGCGCGTCACGGCTGCATCTTTCAATTGAAACCAGGGCAGGTACTTCGTGACAGGCGCGTCCCAGTCGACCTTCTTGTCGTCGACGAGCATCGCGATGAGCGCCGCGGTCATGGCTTTGGTCGTGGAGCCGATCGCGAACAACGTGTGCGTATCGACCGGCGCGGGTTTGCCGAGCTCGCGCACGCCGTAGCCTTGCGCGAACACGACGTGTCCGTCTTTCACGACCGCGACGGCGAGTCCCGGCGCCTGCCAGTCCTTCACGGCTTTAGCGACGTAGCCATCGAAGCCGGCGAGGGGAGCGGGCTGCGCGCGCACCGCCGGCGCGCACAACGACGCGAAGAAGACGATCAACAACACGCGGCGCATGTCACCTCCGGATTCGAGATTTTTGCATAACGCGCCACTCACTCGAACATTAGTGCAACCACGAAAGCACGAAAACCCACGAAAACACGAAGAAGAAATTTTTGGTACATGTTTTTCTTCTTCGTGCGCTTCGTGGAATTTCGTGTTTTCGTGGTTGCTGTACTGTTCGAACGAGGTTAACGTGCCCGCAGTGGATCGCATCTACCGCTTCGGCGTATTCCGATTCGACACTCGGACGCTGGAGCTTCAGCGCGACGGCCAATCCGTACGCCTGCAGCGTCAACCTGCGCAGGTGCTCGCCGTTCTCATCGCAAACGCGGACCGGCTGGTCACACGCGACGAGCTCTGTCACGCGGTATGGGGGACCGACACGTTCGTCGACTTCGGCCGCGGGCTGAATTTCTGCATCGCGCAGATCCGAACCGCCTTGAGCGACGATGCGGGGACGCCGCGGTACGTGCGGACGGTCCCGAAGAAAGGATATGAGTTCATCTGTCCGGTGGAGATCGTCGAGACGGCCGGGACGCACGCGCTCGCGGATGCCGAACACGGACAAGCGGGTGCAACTGGGTGGACGCTGGGACGCCGCGCGCGGATCGCGATTGCCGTCGCCGTTTTCATCATCGGCATCGTGCTCGTGTTGTACTTCCGAGGCGCGAGCCGCTCCGAACGGCCGATCGTCGCGGTCGCGCGCTTTGACAACGAGACCGGCGACCCGGCGCTGACGCGGTTCAGCGATTACCTGACGGATACGCTCGTCGAGCAACTGACTGAGACGGCCGGCGGCAGCTTCGACGTCATCGGCAACGCCGCCATTCTTCGAGGCGCCCGGATCGATCGCGACCTGCGGGCGATCGGCGCCTCGCTTCACGCCAGGTACATCGTGCTGGGGCAGGTCCAGCGCGATACCGGCCGCGTACGCGTGCTCGGGCATTTGATCCGTCTTCCCGATCAGACCCACGTCAGCGTGGCGCGCTTCGAGGACGTCCGCGACCAGACGCTCGCCAGGACGAGCGAGATCGCCGCGCGCATCACGCAACAGTTCGCGCCGCGCTTGAAGAGGCCGTGATCCCCATTCACACGTCACGGCAACCCGCTCACCCGTTGTGATTTGTCAGTTCATCTTTTTCTATCTGCGAGGGACCGCACAATTCGCTCGCGATTCGAGCGCGCGGACGTGACCATCGACGTCTCAGTGAGAGGAGGTCGTCCATGCCGCATTCGCGTTCGCGTCGCCGGTTTTTGAGTCTGCTGTCAGCCGCAGTTCCGATGTCCGTCGTTTACGCCAGACCCGCGACGGCCGGCGGCCCGCCGGCTGTGAGCAGTCAGTACCCCACGCAACCGCCGGAGCTCGTCCAGGAGATGGTCGTGGTTGCGCACGGCAACGTGGCGCGCGTGAAAGAGCTCGTCGGGCGGCAGGCGACGCTGGCCAAGGCGACGTGGGATTGGGGCTTTGGCGATTGGGAGACCGCGCTCGGCGCCGCGTCGCACGTCGGCAATCGCGAGATCGCCGAACTGCTGCTCGCGCACGGCGCGCACCCGACGATCTTCTCGGCGGCAATGCTCGGACAGCTGGACGTCGTCAAGGCGTCGGTGATCGCGTCACCCGGAATTCAGCGAACACGCGGACCACACAGTATCTCGCTGCTGTCGCACGCGCTGGCCGGCGGCCCTGCCGCGCTGCCGGTCGTCGAGTATTTGAAATCGATCGAAGGAGCGGACGACAAGCCGTCCGTTCAGCCGCTGACCGACGCGGACGTCGCGAAGCTGAGCGGGACCTACACGTTCGGCGTCACGCCGGCCGATCGGATAGAGATCAGCGCGGTGAAGAATCAATTGCAGTTCGCGCGTCCGGGACACTACGGGCGCGGGCTCTTTCACCTCGGTGCGTACGAGTTCTGTCCCGTCGGCGCCGAAAACGTCCGCATCAGGTTTGCCGAGTCGTCTGGCGCGATGACCGTCACCGTGCACGATCCGGAAGTCGTGCTGGTTGCGCGTAAGAGCGCATAAAGACGGCGATGAAACCGTTCGGCATACAATCTGGAAGGATATGCGCCTCTACCTCGTTGGTGCAGCTGTCTGCATCGCCTCCGCGACAGCTGCGACTGCGATCGTCGTTCCGGTCCGCGCGGCGTTCGTACGCACGACAACGACGTGCGACGCCGCGAATCCGTTCGACAACGAACCGGACGACGCGGCGCTGCAGGCCTGTCTCGACAACTACGACGCGGTCCTGCTGCAGCCCGACGACCGGCCGGGCTACGTCGGCTATCTGGTGAGCAACACGATCAAGATCAAACGCAAGGGTGGATTGTTGACGAGCGCGGCGATCCCCGCGAAGGCCACGATTCGAGCCGCCCCCGATCTGTCGTCGTCGATGTTGCGAGCGTCGGACGTCGACGATTTCGATCTGTCGTTCATCAGGTTCGACGGGAACCGCGAGAACCGGCTGGTGCGCGACAAGCCGTGCACGACCGCCGCGCTCAACCATCGGAACGTGGAGCTGATTGGAAACGGCTTCAGCGTCCGCTATGTCGAATCGTTCCGCGCCGTCTGCGGATCCGCGATGACCGTCGGCGACAGCTCCGATTTCATCATTTATCAGAGCCTCTTCTACGACAACGGCCGTCAGCCCGAGGATGCCGACGGCATCGCCGGATTGTGGTCGGACGGTCTGACCGTGTTCAAGTGCGTCAATGCGACGATCCGCGACAACGACTTCTGGGACAACACCGACGTGGATCTCGGCGTGAACGGCGGCTCGAAATGCGCGGTGTACCGCAACACGATCACGCATTCGTCGAAGTACGCGTTCGCGGGAATGGTCATCGGCGATCCGTCGCGAAGCGGCGGCGAGTTCAGCAACAACGTCGTGACGTCCGGCTTCGACCTGCTCGGCTTCGGCATCATCGTCGGCTGTCATCCGTGGGCACAGTGCGGCGGCGGCTACGCGTCGGGCGTGGCCGTCTACGACAACGTCACGCTCGGCGCGGTGGTGAATTTCGCGGTGGATGGTTTGAACGGCGGCTCGATTCGCAAAAACGTCATGCACGGCGCGCAGGGATCGCGCCTGGTGAACTGTCCCGGTCCCGCGGCAGACTACACCGTGGGTCACGCCATCAACGTCGGCCCGCTGCAGACCGGCTACGCCGTGCGGGTTTTCGATCCCGCCACGGCGTGCCCGTCGTCAGGTGAATAGCGCGCCACGGGCTAGTGCAGTTTCCAGATTCGTCTCGCGGGGCTGAAAGCCCGCGCTACATCAATATGGAAAACGCGCTAAGTCGCGTGACATTCCGACCGCCTGTGAGCCGCGTCGTTGCGCGGCCAGCCGAAGCGTTTCAACGTTCGTCGGAAAAGGGATCCCGTTTCTCCGCGCGGCTGATCGTCGCGTGACTCCGCTTCCATGATTTGAATCGTCTGCGTTGCGCAGCGATCACAGATATATACACGGCCACCGAAGATCCTCAGCGGCCCGGCCACCAGCTTCGTGACCTCCGAATCGCGACGACGGCAGAAGGAGCAGCGCATCATTCTCCGCAGCATGTCGACACCTCCAGAACCAACGTCACCCACGCGGTGCGTCTTGCATCCTTTGCGTCCTTTGCGTTCTTTGCGTTCTCTCGTGCTCAGAACGTCACCTTGACTGCGAGCTGAACCTGCCGCGGATCGCCGACGCCCTGCCTGAGGAATCCGTCGAAGTTGAACAGCGCCGGCGTCGTCAACGGGTTCACGTTGTTCGCGTTGTTGAACGTGTTGAACATCTCGAGGCTCGGCACGATCTCCGTCCGGCCACCGACACGAAACGCGCGCTGCAGCCTCCAGTCGAGCGAGAAGTACTCGTTGTCCTTTCGATCCCAGTTGCGTCCGCGGTCCACGCCGTTCAGCACGCGCGGCGACGTCGTGATCGGCTGCGCGGTGCGCCCCTGCACACGGACGTTCAATCGGAACTGCTGCGGCAGCTCCGCATAGGTGAAGAAATTCACCTTGTGGCGGATGTCGCGATCCGACCGACCGTAATCGAGGCTGAGATCATAGAAGTTGAACGAGCGATCGGTGAACGGATCGCGTTCGTTGGAGTCGTCGTCTTCGTCCTTCGAGATCACGTAGTTCGCCTCGAGCTGATAGTGTTGAGAGAGGCGCTTCCGCACGCCCACGGTGAGGCCGCGATACAGTCCGTGGCCGCGGCTGTTGGTCACGAACACGTCACCCAGCTGCGGCTCGAACGGATTGGCGCCGACATACGTCGTCGTGTCGCGCGTGGGCGGCTGCACGGACGCGGCCGCCGTGCCGTGAACGTTGTAATTGAGGAAGCGCGTGAGGTGGACGCCCTTCGCAACGGAGAAGTCGACGTACGCCGCCACGCTCGGCGCGAGCTCGCGATCGTAGCCGGCGCTCAGGCTGTAGACGCGCGGGTTCCTGTAGTCGCGATCGAACACGCGCACGCCGGTGAACAGCGGAAACGTTCCGGCCGGAACGGCTGTCGGCGGCAGCAGATTCGGCCAGACCGGCATGTCAAGACCGCCTGAGCTGCGGAAATCGCTCTTCTGCTGAATGCCGTTCGTCGTCACCGAGCCGACCTGGCTCAGCATGTTCTGCCGCGCGTAGTAGATCCCGCCGCTGGCGCGCACGAGCGAGCGGCCGTCCTGGTTCACGTCCCAGGCGATGCCCGCGCGCGGCTGAAACTGCGCCCACTGATTCTTAATCGTGCCGTCGGACGGAAATCGCGGATCGCCGAGCAACGCGCCGTAAGCCGTCGTTTTCGGATCGACCGTTGACGGCATGCGCTGCGCGTCCCAGCGGAAGCCGTAATCCACCGTCACGCCGCGTCCCGCGAGCCATCTGTCCTGGATGAACAGCGCGAACTCCTCGTTGTTGATGTCGGATGCGCCGGCTTCGTCGCGCGCGATGCCGTCCGGACTGCTGCTCTGCAGATAAAAGAGCAGCGGACCGCCCGTCGCTGACGTGCCGGACGGGCAGCTCGCCGGCGCGGTCACGAACGTGCCGTTCGAGCAGCCGACCGTCCTCGCTCCGAATCCTCCCGCCGCCGCCGGCGACGCGTAGCGCAGGAAGCCGGTGACGCTGTCGAAGATGTAGCGTCCCTCGAAGAAGCCGCGGAACACCTGCGCGTTGTTGGTGTGCAGCCACTCGCCGCCGGCTTTTATCGTGTGCGGGCCGTTGATGATCGAGAAGTTGTTCTTCAGCTGGAAACGGCTCACGACCTCGTCGATGTTCGGTCCCAGGAAGAACGGATTGCCGAAGCGGAACGTCGTGTCGAATCCCATGGCCGTGTCGGCGGGAACCGACGACGGAGTCGCGGAGCGCGGACGGTTCTCACGCGAATAGGTCACGTGCAGCTCGTTCAGCCTGTTGGTGCGGACGGTGCTGAACAGGTTCACGTTCAGGACGTTGATCTTCGACGGTCCTTCGGTGCCGTTCGCCGACGTGCCGTACGTCGCGACGTCGAAGGTCTGGTTCAGGTTCTTCGAATGATCGAAGTTGTACGACGCCGACAGGTTGTTCGACGCCGACAGGTTCACGTCCACCTTGCCGAGGATGGCGTTGTTCTCGATCTGGTGGGAGACCGGCTGTCCCTCGTCCTGACCGCGTGTCGTGCGGAAGAAATTCAATAACGCCAGCCGCTGGCAATCGGCGCTGCTGTTGATCAGTGCTTCGTTCGCGCCGATCGTCGGCGCGCTCACCGGGCACGGCGTGCCGATCGCCTCCGACAGGTTCGGCCGCACGAGGTTTTCGCGGACGCCTTCGATTGCCAGGAAGTAGAACGCCTTGTCGCGCGTGAGCGGCCCGCCGACGGTGCCGCCGAACTGCTCGCGATGAAAATCCTGAAGCGGCTTGCCGTCGGACGTGTTCGACGTGAGCCCTTCGAGCCGCTGGTAGTGGAACAGCGATCCCTTCACCTGGTTGGTGCCCGACTTCGTGATGACGTTGACGACGCCGCCGGCGGTGTGCCCGAACTCGGCGCTCGCGCCCGTGGCGATCACCTGAAACTCCTTGACCGCCTCGAGCGTGATGTCGATCGCCGCGCGCTGTCCGCCCACCTGCTCGCCGAAGAAGCCGTTCGTGTAATCACCGCCGTCCAGGCTGATGTTGTTGAACACGCCGCGCTGCCCGGAGAACGTGATCTCGTCGCCGTCCGGTCCCTGGACGATGCTGACGCCGGGCGTGAGCGTGAGGAGATCCTCGAACTTGCGTCCGAGAATCGGTGTCGACTCGACGGTCGTCTGATTGAGCGTGCTCGCGTTCGCCATCCGCGTCGTGTCGACCGCCGGCGCCTGCGTGGTGACGGTGACCGTTTCGGACAGGCCCGACACTTTCATCACCGGCGTCAGTCGCACCGTGTCGCCGACGGTGACGACGACGTTCTCCTGCCTGAGCGTGGCGAACCCCGACAGCGCGAGGCTGACGGAGTACCGCCCGGGCGGCAGCTGCAGCGCGACGAAGCGGCCGTTGCGATCGGTCGTCAGCGATCGCACCAGATTGGTGTCGACGTTGCGAATCTCGACGTCGACGCCGGGAAGCACGCCGCCGCTTGCGTCGACGACGATGCCGTCGATGACGCCCGTCGTAATCTGCGATTGGGCAGCCGCGGAAGCGGCCAGGGTGAGCGAAAGGACGATTGTCGAGAACCAGCGGGCCGGTTGCATGATGGCCTCCAGGCGCGTGATCATCCGCCTTTCTCCTCGCGGCCACAAGAGATCGGCGCGTCTCTTTGCGAAAAGGGCCTTCCGCCCGCCTTGGCTCGCCCGCTCATGGTGAGCTTGTCGAACCATGAGCGTCTCGCTCGTCCTTCCGCCTTCGCTGAAGCTACGGCGGACCGCCGTAGCGCAGCGCGCGGAGACAAGGCTGGTCGACGGGCTCAGGACGAGCGGTGTGGCAATCCAACTGTGAGCCGGGATTAGAATGCCGCCGGCTTCATCGGACCTCAACACGATCCCATGGCAGACATTTCACTGAGCGGATCGCAGCTTCCGTTCGTATTGGGCGGCACGCGCTCGTTCACGGTCCACACTGGGGCAATTGCCGTCACGGATCGTCTGCAGCCGGGAACCGCCGGCATCGCTGGGCGCGATATCACCGATATCGTTTTCGATGTCTCGACGCAGGCGAGCGGCGCGACGCCGGTGATTTGCGGCGCGCCCGGGGCGTGGTCGCTCTCGATCAAAGCCGAAGGCATGACGAAGCTCGCGCCGATCTGGCGGACGAGCGCCGCGTTCGTTCGCCGCTACGGCCTGGGTTCGTACTTCGAGGCGCACCCTGATGACGTCGTGCTGCTGTTCACGATTGGCGCGTCAATCGACGGCAGATTCAAGGGTCAGATGCGTTACGCCGCGCTGACGGCAACCGCCACGCTCGAAGCGGGCGGCGACGTGAGCTTCGCGTATGCGAAGGCGTTCCCAGCCGCAACGCCTCTCGGCGAAATGCTCGACACATTCTTCCGCAGCGTCCGTGTGCCCGCCGCCATTCGAACGGCGCCGGCCGCGGGCGAGATCATCGAGTTCGAGTACGGCGGCTACCTGAAATTCGGCGCGAGCATGGCGGTCGGCTATGAGTTGGAGGGCACGCCGTCGATCGATATCGGACAGCTGATGCTCTCCGAGAAGTACGCGGCGAGCGTCGTCGCCAAGGTCGGAGTCGAAGCGCGGATCGGTGGGTTCTTCGGCGTCGAGGTTCGTGCGGGCACCGATCGCCGCGGCGTGATCGTGCCGGACTGGACGCGCGTCGTCGTCAGAAAAACGCGCGCGTCGGAGTTCACGTTCGCCGCCGACGCCTCCGTTGGCATCACGTCGGAGCTGAGCCTGCCCCCGTCGCCGAACGAGTTCCTCGGCGCGCTGCTCGGCACGAACGTCGGCAACTGGTTGAATGTCCTCGATTACGTTCGCAGGCTGACCGACTGGAATTCGCTCGTCGCCGAGCTGGACGATCTCGCGCTCGATTTTCTCGGTACGTGGCTCGGCGAAAAGCTCGGGCCCGATACGCTGCCGGATCTCCTTTCACGTGTCGAAACGGCCGTCGTTCTGTACGAAAACGTGGCGCGTCCGCTCATCGCGCTGCTCGATCGATACTTCGACGAGGTCACGGATCCGGCGCTCGGTTCCGACGTGGGGCGCGCGCTCGACAGGCTCGCCACATTGCCGTCATGGGACGATCTCGATGGCGACGTCGATCCGGTGGTCTGGCGGTTGT
>Ga0075424_100001568_pt1 | contig 20180 bp, 21 predicted proteins | sample SoiMethybrSBSTD3_FD_75301 | JGI IMG/M metagenome (GOLD analysis project Ga0075424, IMG submission 75301) | Bulk soil microbial communities from a Populus tree surrounding site in Tennessee, USA - Soil MetaG P. TD hybrid SBSTD3 | ecosystem: Environmental > Terrestrial > Soil > Tree plantation... | reverse complement strand
ACCAAGATCATCAAGAGCCAAATCGAGCGGTCGCTGATTGCCGATGGGTGCATAATCAACGATGCCCGGATCGAGCATTCGCTCGTGGGCGTCAGAAGTCGGATCGACGCGGGCACCTCACTGCGTGACACGCTGGTCATGGGACACGATTTCTACGAATCACCGGACCGGGTCCAGCACGGCGCTCCCCCCATGGGAATCGGCCACGGCACCGTGATCGAGGGGACCATCGTCGACAAGAACGCACGCATCGGCGCGGGCGTGCGCATCAGCTCGGAGGGGAAACCCGCGGAGCTGGACGGCCGTAATTTCTACGTTCGCGACGGCATCGTCATCATTCCCAAGAATGCCGTCATTCCCGACGGAACCATCATTTGACCACCCTCATCGCCATGCCAATCATTCGTTACCTGCTCGTTGTCTGTGCCTGTTTGCTGCCGGTTTCGCTCACCGCGCAGAAGAACGCATCTCCCAAAGACACTGCGGCCAAAGACGCCAAGGACTCGACGAGCGCCAAGCCGGTCGCAGACAAGCCGGAGCAGTGGGTCACCCGCCACACTATCACGATTGGCGGCAAGACGATCAGCTACGTCGCGACCGCGGGGACGCTGATCGTCCGGGATTCAACCGATGCGCCGGTCGCGAGCTTTGGTTATGTGGCGTACACCAAGCCCGACGTGAAGGACCCGGCGACCCGCCCGCTCACCTTCGCGTACAACGGCGGCCCAGGCTCCTCGTCCGTGTGGCTCCACATGGGAGCGCTGGGCCCGCGGCGCGTGATGGCCGCGGACGCGAGTCCCACTCCGCCTCCGCCATATCGACTGGTGGATAACGAGTCGAGTCTCATCGACCGTACCGACCTGGTCATGATCGACCCCGTCGGAACCGGACTGAGCAAGGCGTTGGGCAAGAAGAAGAACAAGGACTTCTGGGGAGTGGACCCGGATATCGAATCCATCAGTCATTTCATCAAGCAGTTCGTCACCGAGAACGGGCGCTGGAACTCACCCAAGTACCTCCTCGGCGAGAGCTACGGAACCACACGATCAGCCGGCATCGTGGACTACCTGCAGACCCGGGAGAACATGGCGTTCAACGGAGTAGTCCTGGTGTCTGTAGCGCTCGACCTCGAGGCCATCTTCGATTGGCCGGGCAACGACCGTCCCTATGCGCTCTTCGTTCCGACCTACGCGGCCACCAGTTACTTCCATCGCGCACTGCCAACCCCGCCGGCTGATCTCCAGGGATTTCTCCAGGAAGTGCGGGCCTGGTCGCTCGGGCCCTATACCAGCGCCTTGATGTCGGGCGACGGGCTCGGCGACAGCGAGCGCGATGCGATTGCCAACAAGCTGCACCAGTACACCGGGCTCTCGGTGGACTACATCAAGAAGGCGAACCTTCGGGTGTCGGAAGGGGAGTACACTCAGGAGCTGCTTCGGGAACACCGTGAGACGATCGGTCGCCTCGATTCCCGCTTCACCGGCGTGACCTTCGACCCGCTGGCCCAGAATGCGGCCTACGATCCTCAATCAGCCGCGGTCAGCGGGGCGTACACCTCGGCATTCCTCGATTATTTCCACCGCGAGCTCAACGTGCCCAGGGACCGCGACTACGTGATTACCGCCCGGGCGTTCGAGCAGTGGGACTGGAAGCACAAGGTGCCCGGCGAACCCCAGCCGCTCCCCATGGTGAACACCGGCCCGGACTTGGCTCATGCGCTCAGCTTCAATCCCAATCTGCGCGTGCTGGTGCTCAACGGAACCTATGATCTGGCTACGCCGTTCCTGGCCACCGAGTACATGATGTCCCACCTCAACATCGCGCCTTCGCTCAAGTCACACATCACGATGAAGTATTACGATGCCGGCCACATGATGTACCTCAATGAGCCCTCCTTGGTACGAATGAAGGCCGATGTCGCCGCATTCATCGACGGCACCGACCGCGTGGGTCAGCCCGGCGACGTGGCGAAAACCGCGGTTGGCCGCTGATTGCGCGTCGCGATCTATGGTGTTGGCGGGGCGGGAGGGTATTTCGGTGCCCGTCTCGCGCGCGCCGGGGCCGACGTCGTCTGGATCGCCCGGGGCGCACAGCTGGAGGCGCTCACGGCGCGCGGGCTCGAGATCGAGAGCGTGCACGGCGATTTCACCCTGGGACCGCTCCCTGCCAGCAGCGATCCTGCCCGACTGGGCCAGGTAGACGTTGTCATTCTCGGCGTCAAAGTATGGCAGGTTCAGGAGGCGGCTCGAGCGATGGGCCCGCTGCTCGAATCCGAGGCGTGCGTGGTCCCACTTCAGAACGGGGTCGAGGCTTCCGACGACCTCCGCTCGGTGCTGGGTGACGGTCCTCCGCTGGGCGGCGTTGCCAAGATCATCAGCGAGCTGGTTGCTCCAGGGCACATCAGGCACCTCGGAGGCCCGAGCTCGCTCGCTTTTGGAGAGCTGGACGACCGGGAGAGCAAGCGGGTAGAGCGGCTGCGATCCGCACTCCGTGAAGCCGGGATCGCAATCGACGTTCCCACGTCTATTCGTTCAGCAATCTGGGAAAAGTTCCTGTTCGTCGCTTCGCTTGGCGGGGTAGGGGCCGTGGCCCGGGCTCCCTTGGGCGTGATTCGCTCGATTCCCGGAACCCGTGCAATGCTGGAGCAGGCAATGACTGAGATTCGCGATCTCGCTGCGGCGCGAGATGTGCCCCTTCCTGATGATGTGGTTCCGCAAGCCCTCGCTTTAGTCGATGCACAGCCTCCTGCCGGCACCACATCGCTGCAGCGAGACCTGGCTGCGGGACGCCGTTCCGAGCTCGAGTGGTGGAGCGGCGCCGTTGTGCGGCTGGGTCGCGAGTCCGGGGTGCCCACGCCGGTTCACCAATTCATGTATCAGAGCCTCTTGCCCAGCGAGCTCCGCGCGTCGGGCCGCATCGAGTACCCTTTCCAGAGCTGACCCCCGGCAAGCCGCCCCTCTCCGGGCGGAACGCCAGCCCACGCGAGGGAGCCAGGGCACCGCGTCGCGGCAGATCCACAAGCCAGGCTGTGACTTCCCGGCGCCGCATGAAACTTGCCGCCCGGAAGGCTCAATCCCCCTTCGGAGATTTGCATGCTGTCGCGCTCCGGCTTGCTCAAGGCCGCTGCCCTCCTGGGCGCGGTCGCCACGCTCAGTGCTTGTTCCAAGGCCGCCGTCTCAACCGACCCCGAGCCACGTCGCAGCACGCGCGCCGCCAAGGCGCCGAGCACCGCGGATCGATTGGGAGTGCCTCCGGGCAAACTGCCGCCGCCAGGTCTTTGTCGCGTGTGGTTCCCGGGACGTCCGCCCGGGCACCAGCCCAAGCCCGCTCCCTGCGCCGATGTCGAAGTTGGCGCTCCCGCCGGGACTTGGGTCTTGTATCGCCCGTCGCAGGACAAGCAGGTAGTGCACGTCCGCTACGTCGATGAGCGACGCGACGGTGTGATCGTCTGGATTCGTGTGTTCGATGTGAAGAGTGGAGCGTTTGTTCGCGACGTCACCGGCTGAGTCGGTCTCGAGACGCACACTCAACGCAGCGACACTTCCCTTCGTACGTGATGCAGGACGGGTCGCCCGGCGCGATACCCGCCGGGCGACGTTTTTCTATCCTGACGCCGCTCTCGCTAACACAGCGCGTCGGCATCAGGAGGTGTCGTGCGACTTGCGGGGCCGCTCGTACTACCGCTAATCGTCGGATTAGCGGCATGCAGCGACAGCTCGTTGGCTCCCCTTCCTACCGATCTTTCCGGTTCGTATAACCTGCAATCGATTCAGATCTCCAGCGTGACGGAGCCGAGCTCGAACGGCACACTCCAGCTGGGTACGTCCTCGTACGATCTCGCGCTCACGATCAATGGGCAGATCCAGCCGGAGGATGTTGGCACCTATGCAATCGGAAACCCGAACACCTGGGTACAAACCTCCACCACTACCGGCGTCCAATCGTTTGGCTCATTCTCACTGTCGGGATCGACCCTTACGATCACGTTGACGTCACCCGAATCGACCGTCATGGTGTGGACGAAAGTGCCGCAGCGGTGATGTAGTGGCACTCTGGCTAGTGTTTCCGCCGCACTGCGAGCGTACTCTCAGCCGGGGTGATCCGATCGGCGCTCCAGGATTCCAACTTCCAGACTGTGGTGCCGGTGTCTGCACGCACCCAGAGGCCGCTTTTGGTCGAGTCGAAGACCAGCCGGAGCTTCGGCCGTCCGTCCGGCCCAACTACGGTGAGCCGCCGCTTCGGCGACGTGAACTTGAGCGAATCCGACTGCGCCGTGCCCGCAAAGCCGGTTGCCTGGATGTCCCCGAGCTCGCCCAGAAAGTTCGCGACTGCCATAGAGTCGGTCGCTCCGCCGGGCCGCAGAACCCACTTGCCGGCCTGCTTTCCCAGTGTGTAACGCTTGGCCCCGCGTTCGATCTCCACCCGGCCAATGCTGTCTTTGGGAATGCCGCCGATTCGACGGTCACGCCACTCGTCCACCGTCCGGCTGGCCAGGCTGGGCAGGGCGCTCCGAACCAGGTAGACGCGCGGCTGGCTCGAAGCCCGGACGTAGCCCGTTCCGTAGACCTGGCCCGCCTTCCCCACGATTACGTCAGCAACCGTCTTTCCTTTGGCCACCACGCGGACACGCTTTGCCGACGCGCTGTCCATGCCAACCGAGCTGTACGAGGCAGGTGTCTCCGCAACCAGATCGCCCGACGCAGCGGTGTCCGCCAGCGACGTGAGCAGGTCTTCCATCATTCGGTGGTCCGCTGGATGGCCGTTCGCTAGCCAGGCATCCGCGCCGGAACGAGCCAGGACGACAGTATCGTGCAGTCCGGCGAATAGCACGGTGTCCACGTCCTTCGCTGCTGTGCCTGGGATCCGGAACCGCTCCTCGACGTCACCCTTCCTGCCGAGTGTAACCGCACCCCAAAGGGCGAGCAGGGCGACAAGTGCGATGGCTAGGCGAAGGAGATTTCGTGCGCTCATGCCGGTTGCTCCTGAGGCGCCGGCGCTCCTGCCTGGTCTCCCGGCCGATAGCTTTCTCGCGTCTTGCGACGGCGGCGGAGCAGCCGGACCAGCCCATACAATGCCACCAGCGCAGGCAACCCGATCACGTTGACGTACTTAACTCCTTCGCGAACCGACGCGCTGGAATAGACCAAAGGCGGCGGCCGGCGATCCTTGGATCGAATCGCAATCAGGGCGTCATCCTGCGCCAGCCAGTCCACCGCATTGAGAGCCAACGACAGATTGTCCGGAGCGCGGCTCACGAAACGGTCATTGATGAAGTCGGTGCTGCCCACCACCACGACCCGTCCCTTCGGTGCCCCCGCGGTTCCACCGCCGACCGCAGCTGCCCCGAGCACGCGAGGTGCGAGGTTGTTCTGCGGAAATGACTGGGTCGGATCGATCGACACCTCACTCGTTAGCGTGCCCGAGCCTCGGCTCGAGACGAGCAGTGGTGTTACCCGACCCTTGGCCCCCGTCGTATCCACCGTGCTGGTCCAGGTGAGGGTGACCTCGTTCACTTCCTGGTTGATGGGCGACTGCGCCGTGCTGCGCGCCCGGATGAACAGCGGGTACGACTGCAGCACCTGACCTATGTCGCTGGGAAGCGGGACGATCTCATTGGCCATCAGGTCATAGGCCATGTTGGAGCGGATCTCGAGGCCAAATGGCTTGAGGTAACGGTTCCAGGCCACCGCCCGCGGGCCCGCGGCTGGCATCTGCGGAGAGAGCTGCATCCCGCTGGCCAGGACGAGCGCGCTTCCGCCCCGATCAAAGAAACGCTGAAAGCGTTCTCCCTGAGCCGGAGTCAACGAGTCGGGTGACCCGAGCAGCGCAAGCACCGACACGTCCGCCCCCGGCTGGGTGGAGTCGGCCAGATTGATGGTTCGGACATCGTACGACTTGGCGAGCTGTTCCTGCAGCTCAGAGATCTGCAGTCCCGGCGGCGCCCCCGTCACCATCAACCCGAGCACTGGCTTCTTGGACCGGGTAAGCGTTCGGATCGACGAAGCTAGACGGTACTCGAGGTTGTCGGTTCGCTGGACCAGCGGAATCGCTTCCGTGCCGCCGCCGTACTGGACTGCCAAGCCCAGGTAGCCCTGCTTGACCTGAAGCTCAGTTTGGCCAAGTACGTTGAACTGGACCGGCGTAATGCCGAGATCCTGGGCATCCTGTTTGGCAGTGGGGTCGTCGGCGGGGTCGCGCTCGATGATGCGGACCTTTCCGCGGCCGGCCGTGCGGATGTCGCGAAGGAGGTCGTCGAGGTCGCGCTTGATCAACGAGACCTCGGTTGGAAGCTCCTTCGAAGCAAACACCTTGATCGTGACCAGGTCGGGGAGATTGGCGACCAATTGTTTGGTAGGCCGGGAGAGCGTGTAGGAACGGCCAGGAGTCAAATCCAGCCGGCCTCCGATATGGTTGCCCACCAGATTGGTCACAACGAGAAGCGCGACCAGGAGCCCAACGCCCAGTCGCAGCCGACCTGCAGCGCTGCCGCCGGGGGAGAGCTTTCGCGCCATCAAAGAGCCAAACGCGAGGGCGAGGAAGATGCCGGCCAGGGAGACGAAGTAGATCGCGTCGCGGAGGTCGATGACGCCGCGCCCGATGCTCTCGAAATGAGAGAGCACGCCCAACCGAGCCACTACTGCGCCAAGGCTCGCCGGAAGACCGACCAGGAGCGGATCGAGCCCCACCAGCACCAGAACAAACATCACCGCGACGCCTGCGATGAAGGCGGTCATCTGGCTGCGGGTGAGGCTCGAGGCCCAGACCCCGACACCCGCGAGGCCCGCCGTGAGCAGAGCCGCCCCGACGTACTGCGCGGCAATGGCCCCCCACGGAAGGTTTGCTCCGGCGGCGAGGCCGACTGGAATCGGCAGCGTGCCCGCCAGAGCGATCCAGAGAAACAGAACGCTGCCGAGATACTTACCCAGCAGCAACTCTGCCTCGGTGATCGGCTGTGAGAGCAGGACCTCGAGCTGCCCGCCCCGAGTATCCTCCGCCAGCGCTCGCATGGTCACTGCGGGGACGAAGAAGAGAAGCAGCCAGGGGAGAAAGTCGAGCATCGGGCGGAGCGTAGCGCTCCCCTGCAGGTAGGCCTGGCGGAAGAACAGAAATCCGTTGACGGCCAGAAACACGACCAGCAGGACATAGCCCGTCGGGTGATCGAAGAGCGCTCGTAGCTCCCGCCGGGCGACGGTCCAGATCCGCGTCATGCCGCCTCCCCTGTGGTGAGCTGGTGGAACAGATCCTCCAGGCTTCCTGCCTCCTGGTGCAGCTCGAACAGGGTCCAACCCTGGGCCTTGGCCAGCTCGAAAATGTGGGGACGCAGATCGGCTTCTCCGCTCACCATCAACGCCACGCGCACGCGGCCGTCGACGGTATCGCGGACATCTACGTTCCGCACGCCGGATAGTGCGGCCAGCCGCTCGGGAATCCCGCTTCCTGACGCCTCTACCGACAGGTGGGCCCCCCCTTCTGCTCGTGCCACCAGGTCGCTGACCGGGCCGTCGGCTACCAAACGGCCGCGGTTGATGATGAGCAGTCTGGAGCACACGTGCTGGATCTCAGGTAGTACGTGGGTGGACAGGAGAACGGTGCGCTCACGTCCAAGCTCCGCCACGAGCCGCCGAATCTCGACTCTCTGATTGGGGTCGAGACCTTCAGTGGGCTCATCGAGCACCAGGAGGTCGGGTCGGTGGAGAATGGCGGCGGCCAGCCCGGTGCGTTGGCGAAACCCCTTGGACAACTCGCCAATGGGCCGATGGAACACCGTCTCGAGCCCCGTCGCGGCGACCGCCTCCTCCACCGCCCGACGCCGCTCGTCGCTGCCTAGCTCGCGCAGTCGTCCGACAAAGTCGAGATACTCGGACACCAACATCTCGCTGTAGAGCGGGTTGTTTTCCGCCAAGTAGCCGATACGGCGCTTGGCATCGCGTCCTGCATCGGCCAGAGGAACGCCATCCAGGCTGATGCTTCCGGCATCAGGCTCGTAGAATTGGGTGATCATCCGCATCGCGGTGGACTTGCCGGCACCGTTGGGGCCAAGAAAGCCCACGACCTGGCCACGATCGACCCGGCAGGAAACGGCGTCGACAGCCACGATGTTGTCGAACCGCTTCGTGACTGCATCGAGGGTGAGAAAAGACATGCTGGCTCGTCTGGCGTTAGTGACAGGCGGACCGTACGGTAAATCGGGTCCGCGGCGACATTGGGGCGAACTGCGGGCAGGAAAGTCCGGCCCGGTCGCGCCTTTGGGATGCACCAGAAGCTCCAACCGTCGCGGTCATTCAAGTCTACGATCCATGCGAGGTTGCGTGTCCCGATCCCGATTCGGCTGGACCTTGCTCGGCGCTGTCATCGGCAGCCTGGCATGTCACCAGGAGACCGGTCGCCTCACCCCGGACCAGGAACAGCGTCTCGCCGCGGAGGGCATACTCCACCGCGCCGACAACCTACGGTTCCGCTGGACCGAGGGGGCGGGTCGCCGTGGCGGAACCTGGGAAGATCGGCTTGCCTCCATCGTCGTGACTCGCCGTTCGGTTCTGATCCACAAGAACGCCAAGGTGGGCGTCGAAATCACGCCCGGGGGCGCGCGCCATTACGAGGTGCATCGAGACGGCGATCGCGTGCGGATCAGCATCGGCAGCGGCAGGTCGTCGGAAACGTGGTCCTTCGCCGCCCCGGACAGCGCCGACGCATGGACCCGCGATATCCGGGCAGTCATCCGCCTCTCCTCGCCCCACGGAGCCAGCCCGCAGTGAACGGGATGACGGCGCTCCAAACGGCGATCGCTGTCGGACACGTTCTCCTCGCCATCGCCGTCTCGGTGCACATCGTGCTTACGAAGGAAGATGTGCGCGCGGCGATCGGCTGGACCGGTCTGGTCTGGCTGACGCCTGTTATCGGTTCCGTGATGTATGGTCTCTTCGGGATCAATCGGATTCGCCGCCAGGCGGGAATGATGCGGCGAGGCCGACAACTCGCCGACAGCCGAACTGCGGGGCTGGCGGCGACTCACGGACCCGATCAGCTGCTGCCTGCCGATACCCCGTCGAGCCTTCTGGGCATTGCCACGATTGGCGGCCGTGTAACGGGCCTACCCCTGACCCCCTGCAATGCCGTGGACCTGCTGGTGAATGGCGACGAGGCCTACCCGGCGATGATGGCGGCAATCGACGAGGCCAAGCGGAGCGTTGGACTCGCCACCTACATCTTCGACCGGGGCGTTGCCGGTGATGGCTTCGTTGCGGCGCTCGGACGAGCCGTGGCGCGAGGGGTCGAGGTCCGGGTTCTGATAGACGGGGTCGGCGCTCGCTACAGCCGACCCCCGGTGTTTCGAGCCTTACGCGAGCGACGGGTGCGCGTCGCCGAATTCCTGCCTCCGCGCATTCCGCTGGTGCAGCCGTACTCCCAACTCCGCAATCATCGCAAGCTGATGGTGGTGGATGGGCAGGTCGGGTTCTGCGGCGGGATGAATATCCGCGACGATTGTCTGCTGGCTCTCAAGCTGCCGAGCGCAACGCAGGACGTGCATTTTCGGCTGCGTGGACCGGTGATTCAACAGCTCGGCCAGACATTCGCGTTCGATTGGGCATTTACCACCAAGGAACGTCTCGATGGCGAGCGGTGGGCTTGCGATCCGCAGGTTGCCGGGAACGTGGTCGCCCGCGGACTTCCCGAAGGACCGGATGAAGACTTCGAGACGTTGATGCTCGTTCTCCTCGGTGCCCTCTCCCAGGCACGCCGGTCGATCCGGTTGGCCACGCCCTACTTCCTCCCCGATTTGCCGCTGGTCGACGCGCTGCGAACCGCCGCGCTGAGAGGCGTGCTAGTGGATATCGTTCTGCCTGAACGAGGCAACCTCAAGATGGTTGAGTGGGCGGCAATGGCGCAGTTGGGGCAGGTGCTCAAGTGGGGTTGCCAGGTCTATCTCTCCCGTCAGCCGTTCGACCATTCCAAGATCCTGGTGGTAGATGGGAACTGGTCGCTCGTCGGGTCGGCAAACTGGGATCCCCGGAGCTTACGACTCAATTTCGAGTACAACGTGGAATGCTATTCGACTGAGCTGGCGGCTCAGCTGGAAAGTCTTCTGGATCAGAAAATCGCGAGCGGCAGACGGATGACCCTGGCCGATCTCGAGGGTCGTCCGCTGCCGCTTCGCTTGCGCGATGGGATCGCGCGATTGGCGCAGCCGTATTTGTAGGTGCCGCTAGCCTAGGCCCAACGGCTTTTCTTCCTTCCGCTCGGCCAGTAGTCGTTCCGCGAAATCCAACCGATTCTCCAACTCGGTCACGCGGGTCTCGAGCTGGTCCACCAGGTCGAGCCGAGCTCGCACCGCTTCGTCCAGCTCCGGCGCTCGGTCGGGCCCTTGATAGTGCCGAGGGGGCGGCCACTGCCAGTAATTGTACCCGCGCCGGCCCCAACGCCAGGGCCGCCAGAAAATGAGCGCGAAGATGAGCAACGGGATCCACCACGTCCCATGTACCCAGATCATGATGCGGTGCTCCTCTCCGGGCCTCCGCCCGTTTGCGGCTGCTCCCATTCCCGTTCGATGTCCTCAATAGCTCGACGGAGTATCTCGACCACACGCTGAAGCGAAGGATGATCCGGACCACGGCGCCAGGCCCGTTTGTACGTCACCGCGGCCAGGCGCGCGAACGCTGCGTTCAACTCGCCCATGTGACCGCCGGCGACATCGCGGAGCGTGTCACGTACCCGATCGATGATGTCATCGATGACGTCGCGGTTTTCGTCCAGAAAGCGCTCGCCTTCGGGCGTGATGTGGTAAACCTTCCGACCCTCGGTCTCTACGGCGCGGACGTAGCCCTGGTCTTCCAGCAGCTGAAGCGTTGGATACACCGTTCCGGCGGACGGGGTGTAATGGCCGCCCATACGCTCTTCCAGGTCCTTGATGATTTCGTAGCCGTGGCGAGGCTTTTCACGAAGCAGCCGAAGAATCACGAACTTGACCTCTCCGGCCTCGAACATGGGCCCTCGGCGGTGGCGCCCGCCGCGACCCTGGTGTCTCCACTGGAAGCCGAAGCCTCCGGGGCCGAAGCCCCCGAACAAGTCGCCCAAACCCCAGTCATCTCGACAGTTACCCACTTAGCACCTCGCTGGCTGATTCGTCATAACGCGCGATATATCGTACGACTTAACGGACGATACGTCAAGCGGACCCGCGGAGTTTCGGATGGCGGTGCAGACCGGTTCAACCCATAATTCCGGATCGCTCTTCACTGACCTCCGTTCAGCTCAGCCTCCATGTCCACTTTGCTCCTGGCACTTACCTCCCTGCTGCTCCCGTCTGCCGCTCCGCATCAGGGGCCCACGCCGCCTGCGCCCGGCGACTCCACAGTCGTGGCCTTCGACTCGGTCACGGTGGTCCCGATGGATCGAGAGCGCGTTCTGGACAGTCAGACGGTCATCGTGCGCGACGGCAAGATTGCCGAGATCGGCCCGAGCAACTCAGTTCAGGTGCCGGCTGGTGCGATTCGGGTGAATGGCAAAGGGAAGTACCTGATGCCCGGAATCGCCGAAATGCATGCCCACGTTCCCTCCCGCGACGACCCCACCCTGGATGCAGTGATGGCCCTCTATGTGCTCACGGGGGCGACCACGGTCCGGGCCATGATGGGCACGCCCGACCAGCTCGAATATCGGAAGGAGATTGCGTCCGGCCTGATGCTCGGTCCGACGTTGTTCGCGGTTGGGCCACCCTTCAATGGGGACAACACCAAGAATCCGCAGGACGCCGAGGCCAAGGTCCGCCAGTTCCATGCGGCCGGTTTCGACGTGCTCAAGATCTTCCCCGGAATGAATCGCGAGACATACGATGCGATACTGAGGACAGCTCGCGAGCTCCACATGCCCATCTCCGGGCACGTGCCGTCGTCAGTGGGCGTGCGGCACGCCATCGAGTCCGGGCAATCCATCGAGCATCTGGACGGCTACCTCGAGGATATCGGTCGGGATCGCGGGCGGATACAGGAGCTGGTTCAACTGACGACGACGGCCGGGATCTGGAACTGCCCCACCATGGACGTCTGGAAGACGATCCTCGGTTTGCGCGATCCGGATGAGCTGCTCCGCGACCGACCCGAAGTCCAGTATATGCCGCCGCAGCTGGTCGATCAGTGGACCAAGCGAGTGCGCGAGATGGGGCGCAAGAGTCCGGTGCGCCTCGCGCTCGAGGGGTTGGGGATGAGTCGATCAGCGGCCGACATCGCTGCGCTTCGCGACACGCTCCTGCGGGCGCTGTCGGACGGCGGAGCCAAGCTGCTCCTGGGATCGGACTCGCCCCAGGCCTTCAGCGTGCCCGGGTTTTCACTGGCTCACGAGATGGACGCCATGGTTGCCGCGGGCCTGTCGAACTGGACGGTTCTGTCCGCAGCGACTCGTAACCCGGCCGAGTTTTTTGGTCGATCCGCGGAGTTCGGTACCGTGGAGGTCGGCAAGCGTGCGGATCTCCTGCTGCTTGACGGCAATCCGCTCGAAGACATTCGGAACGTTCACCGCCAGGCGGGGGTGATGGTGCGAGGGCATTGGTTGGCGGCGGAGGAAATCAACCGGCGACTGGCGCAGATTGCTGCGGCATGGAAACGCCGATAATGGGGGAGCGGAGATGACGCGTGAGCGACTGAAACAGCTCCTGGAGCAGCTTCATGCCGAGCTCGCCGGTACCGATGCGGTCGATCCAGGTGTGCGCGAACGGCTGGAAGGCATACAGCGGGACGTGGGCGAGGCATTGAAGCGCGAGAGTCCGCCGGGCACACTGCGCGACCGTCTGGAGAACGAGGTCGCGCAGTTCGAAGCATCGCATCCCACTGTGGCTCGGCGAATGGCCGAGGTGATCGACACATTGGCGCTCTACGGCCTCTAGGCCGCTGCATCGATCGAGATTTCCAATCTGCTTGGCACCAGCATCGCGCAAGGATCTGCACCGGTCGCGGCAAGCACGCATCACCGCTGCTGCACCCGCTCGGCGAACTTCTCTCGACGGTCCCCATCGCAGTCAGCTGGCTGACCCACGCTGAGCGACCCGAACCTTTCGCCTTCTCGGGTTGAAGTGCTGAGTGTCGTAAGGTTCGCCCGCCAGGTGCTGTGTGTAAGCACCTCAGTTGGCAAAGGTTAGGGGTAAGTGCCGACCCCGCTGAACGGTCTCGGCAATCGGGAAGCGGCGGCGGCCCACGCCTGGCGACGCCGCCGGCATCAGGCCAATTCGGTGGGCGGCCGTCGGCGTATTAAATGCCCAGACAACCGGCCCCGGCATTGCAACCACTTGCTGTTTCCGTCATGTTGACGATGGACCGTCAAGCAGGCCGGCTGCCGGGCCGGAAGCTCAGAATCGCGCTGAGACCATGACCGATAACCAGCCCCAGTCTCCTCTAGGCATGAGCCCATTCCCCGGCGCCGAACGGGAAGAGCTGGAGGCACTTCGCGCGGCCACCCTCGGCCACTACGACGTGCTCGGCGAGCTGGGTCGGGGAGGGATGGCGACGGTTTACCTGGCCCATGACATCGCCCTCGATCGAAAAGTCGCGATCAAGGTGATGTCTCCCATGCTGAGCCTGGGCGACGGAGTAGAACGCTTTAGGCGCGAAGCCCGCACGTCAGCGTCGCTCAGCCACCCCAACATCATCCCCATCTACACGGTCCGTCACAGCGATCGGCTCCTCTACTTCGTGATGAAGTTCGTCGAGGGCCGTTCGCTCGATTCGATCATCGCTGAATTGGGTCAACTTCCAGTCCCGATGGTGCAAGCGATCCTGGGACAGGCGGCCAGCGCCTTCGGCTACGCCCACCGGCGGGGCGTGGTCCATCGCGACATCAAGCCCGGCAACATCCTGATCGATGAAGAGGGCTGGGCCGTCATCACCGACTTCGGCATCGCGAAGGTGGCCCAGGCACCGCAGTTGACCAGCACTGGACTCTCGGTCGGAACTCCGACCTACATGAGTCCGGAGCAGGTGGAAGGGAAGGGAGTCACCGGTGCATCGGATCAGTATTCGCTTGGCGTCGTTGCCTACGAAATGCTGACCGGGAGGCCGCCCTTCATAGGTGGCGGGATGATGTCGACGATGTTCGCCCACGTGCACGAGGATCCCGAGCCGCTGGAGCAGCTGCGCCCCGATTGCCCCGAAGGGCTTCGGAGCGCAGTCATGCGGATGCTCGCCAAGGACGTCGGCGACCGCTGGCCCTCGATCGAAGACATTATCGCGGTGATCGGGTCCCCATCCCTCAAGCCCGACGATCCGACCCGCAGCCAGTTGATCGCAATTGCGAAGACCGGGCAGCGGGGCAGCATCAACGTCGCGACGCCCAAGAGTCCGATTCCACTGGGACGAACGCCTAGCCCAATCCGGGTGCCCACCGGCGGCGCGGACGCAGGCATGGTCGCCGGCTCGGCAGCAGGAGCGACCAGCGAGGCTCCCGTCCAGCCGCGCCGCGCCTCTGTCATGTCGCTCGCGCTTGCAGCAGGCGGCATCCTGGTCGGCGTGGGCTCCTTGGTGGTTGCCCTGCGAGGGCATTCTCCGGCCCCCGATCGAACGCAGGAGACCGGCGCATCGGCAGTCACGGCTGCCGCCGTCCCGCCTCTCCCGACCGGCGCGCCAGCCGCGCCGGCACCGCCCACTGCGCCGCCGAACGGGAGCGTTCCATCTGAACGCCCGAAGGGCGAGCCCCCGGCCAAGCCCGCCGAACCAGGGGCAACCGCCACGGCGACGCCCCCGCCTGGTGAGCCTTCCAGTGGATCCGCCGCTGAGCGCAACGCGATCGAGTCGACGATCCGATCGTACGCCTCCGCGCTCGATTCCGGCAGCGTCGCTGCTGCGCGAGGTGTGTTCCCCGCCATGCCCGATTCCCAACAGGCCGCGCTGGAGTCGTTCTTCTCGGGCGGGGGCCGCATCACGACGCTCTGGCGGGTGAGCGACGTCAACCTCGACGGTGACCGCGCCACCGCCCGGATCAAAGGCGCGAGTCGCCTGGAACCGCCGGACAGTACCCCGGCGGTGCGGCCGGTAAACCTGCGCGCCGTGTTGGAGCGTACGCCAGACGGTTGGCAGCTTCGCAGCCTGGGAGGGTCTGGCGCGCCCTGAAAACCGCCGCGACTCCGGGCCCGTAGGGGTACCGTCCCCCGTTCGCCTCAGCGCCGGAGCTCCTCATGACCGACCTTCGCTATCCCATCGGCAAATTCCAGCCTCCTGCCAGTGTCACCCATGCAGAACGAGCAGTGCTAGTCGATCAGATCGCTGCAATCCCTGCCGAGCTCCGGTCTGTCGTCAGCACACTGGACGACACTCAGCTAGATACACCCTACCGTGAGGGCGGCTGGACTGTGCGGCAGGTGGTCCACCATGTGCCCGATAGCCACGTGAACGCCTATACCCGCTTCAAGCTCGCGCTCACGGAAGACGTACCAACCATAAAGACGTACGAGGAAGCCCAGTGGGCCGAGCTGCCCGAAGCGCGATCGGCGCCGATTGGGGTCTCGCTCGCTTTGCTCGAGGCGCTGCATCAGCGCTGGGTGCTTTTGCTCCGGGTCCTGGCGCCCGCCCAATTTGCTCGCACCTTTAGGCATCCTGAGCTGGGGATTATGACGCTCGATCAGCAGATTGCACTGTACGCCTGGCACGGCCGGCATCATCTGGCGCACATTACATCGCTGCGAACTCGCATGGGCTGGTAGACTCTCTCACCGAGCTTACGATGATTACAGTCGCCGGTCTCATTCTCGCTGCCGGACTCGTGTCCTCCGCCGGAGTACTTCGCGAGCCTTTGCCGCAGGACACCGGGCAGAGTGTGACCCGCGACGGCGTTACGCTGCTGCGCAGCGTCGACGTGGGCGGCCGGACTCTCCAACTGAACGGCACTGCCACTCGCAAGAAATTCATCGTCAAGGTGTACGTAGCAGGGCTCTACCTTCCCACCCGCGAGACCGACGCCGAGAAAATCCTGGCTGCGGACGAGCCGCGACATCTCGTCATGCAGTTCGTCCACGACGTCGATAAGGGCAAGATGTGCAATGCGTGGAACGAGGCGCTCGAGAACAACACGCCCGATGCATCACCCGAGCTCAAGAGTCAGTTCGAGACGCTCTGCGGCTACATGGAAGACATCAAGAAAGGCGAGCAGTTCGTGTTTAGTTACCTGCCCGGTGAAGGAACCCGAGTAGATGTGAAAGGCACCACCAAGGGGACCATTCCGGGAAAGCCCTTCGCCGACGCGCTGTTCAAGGCGTGGATCGGACCCAAGCCCGGCCCCGGCGAGGGCTTCAAGAAGAACCTGCTCGGCCTGTGACTGACGCAGATCCGTGGGCGAACTTCCGCAGGCTGACGCCCGCCCGGATCGGCTTGGGACACGTGGGCGGGAGTCTTCCTACCGGCGCCCACCTTGCCTTCCAACTCGCACACGCGCGCGCGCGTGACGCTGTGCACCGGACGCTCGACGTTCCCGGCATGCTCGCCGGCCTTCACCAGCTAAAACTCGAGGCGATCCCCGTTCACAGCGCGGCAAGGGATCGACTCGCCTTCCTGCAGCGGCCTGATTTGGGCCGTCGGCTCGACTCGGAATGCTCCAGCCGGCTCTCCGGCGCCAACGCCGACGCCAAAAGCCTCGACGCAGTCTTCGTGGTCGCCGACGGGCTCTCGGCCGCTGCGGTCGAGCGGCACGCATTGCCGGTGCTCGCCGCGCTTCTGCCCACGCTCATTCGTGAAGGCTGGCGATTCGGCCCAATCGTCGTAGCGGAGCAGGGCAGGGTTGCGCTAGGTGACGAAATCGGAGAGTTGTTGGCAGCCCGTCTTGCGGTCGTCCTGATCGGGGAGCGGCCCGGGCTCAGCTCTCCCGACAGCCTTGGCATCTATCTCACCTGGGATCCGCGCCGGGGTCGCGTTGACGCGGACCGGAACTGCATCTCCAATGTGCGTCCGGGCGGCCTTGGATACGCCGCCGCCGCCGAGCGTCTCGGGTTGCTGATGACCGAAGCTCGACGGCGGAAGTTGACGGGCGTCGGACTCAAGTATGACGGCCTTCCAGGACAGCCAGCCCCGCTGTCCGAAGGCCCCCTTCCCTAACGTCGTCGACGCAACACCACATCCTCGCTTCGCGTTCTCGGTCCTACCACCAGCACCAGGAGTCTCGATTCGTATCCATCGGCTGATACTCGGACGTACTGCGTGCGGCAGTTGTCGACCAATGCCATGTCGAAGCGGAAGTGATACTCACCCTGGTCGTCGGTGAAGGACGTATACGGCGTGCCCAGCATGACGAGGTGGGCGCCCGCTAGCGGTTGTCCGTTGTCGCTGCGGAAAATCCGTCCCACGGCCGTTCCCATCTGAGGTGGCCCGGCAGACTCCACGGGCGCGACCGGCTTTGGCACGCACTTGTCCGGCCGGTCGGGCAAGAACGCTTCGAGTGGACGGACGTCGCGCGGGCCGGCTCCAGCCGGAGGCCCGACTTTGCGCCGACCGAAGATGCGCTTCGCCTCCGCCTCCATCATCCGCTCGGCGAGATCGGCAGGCGGAGCAGCCGATCGATCGGCTTCCGCCTCGGCCTTGGGGCCTGCGTTCTTGTCCAGTGATTCGTTTGTACCGGTGCTGCGCTTCTCCTCCGGCGGCGCGTTGGGCTCCGGTTCCGGAATCGGTTGACGCACCTGCGGCGGCGGGGCCACTTCGACCGGCGGCGTTGGCGGCGGCGGCGTCACCACCTTGGGTGGAGGCGGTGGTACAGGACGCTGACGCGGCGGTGTCGGTTTCGGTTGCGGCGGCGGCAGGTAAAACGGCATCACGTGCTCGCGTAAGGCTGCGGCCCTCTCGCGTGCGTCCTGATCGTCCTCCACGTCCTTTCCCTGACGCATCAGCAGAATGACGAGAATGACGATGGCGGTGTGTACGACGACGCTGTCTGCCAGCCAGAGCCACGGGTGCCTGCGTTGACGAGGAAGGAACAGCGGCCGCTTGGGACCGCGCGGCCTTCGCATCGGCGGTTGCGGAACTCGCCGTTTATAAGCTCGGGGAAACAGCGGTGCGATTGCCAACGCGATCTACCGCCGCTCAGCTTCCCGTGGCACCAGCGCGATGGCGCGGAGCGGGCCGCCTGAACCGCCCTCGATCTTCATGGGCAGGGCGATCAGCAGCGCACCAGACGGCGGAAGTGAGTCCAGGCTTCGGAGATTCTCGAAACCGACCACGTTATGCGCCGCAGCTAACCGGTGCACCTGGAAGTCCTTTGACTGACCGTAGTCGATCGACGCTACGTCCACTCCGATCGCGGCCACTTTCCGATCCTCGATGAGCAGTCGTGCGGCATCCGCGCCGAAGCTCGGGAAGTGAAGCTTCGAGGCATCGCCCGGCGTGTCGTCTCCCAGGTACTCCTTCCGGTTTGGCCAGCGGCGGTCCCAACCGGTTCTGATGAGAACCGCCGATCCAGCCGGAATCCGTCCATAGCGCCGCTCGAAAGCCGTGACGTCCGCCGGCGTGAGACGATAGTCCGCGTCTCGAGCCGACTGCGCGGAGACGTCGACAACCACTGCCGGCAACACCAGGTGATCGAGCGGCACTTTATCGGCGGTGAGCCCGGTTTGAGAGAAGTGCACCGGCGCATCCAGGTGGGTGCCGCCATGCTCTGGGGCCGAGAAGGCGTTCGCACTATAGAACCAGCCGCCGGGCACCGGTCCGAACGCCAGCTTCTTGAGCTCGAAACCCGAAGGCGAAGTGGGCCAGTAGATCGTCTGGGCGTTGAGTGGATGGGTGAGATCGATCATGCGCACTCGGCTCAGGTCGATGGTCTGCGCGCCAAGGTCGTTGGCGAGTACCAATCCGCCGGCGGTGAGCCATGCTGCGATCGCGCTCCGCATTTGCCGCCTACCCTTCCCGGCGGGAAGACGAAAACAGATACAAGCCGCCCAAAAGCAGGAACAGCGCACCGAGGATTGGTCCTGGCCCGCCGTAATTCTCCATGCTGAAGGAAGCGGTGCCGGGTGCCCGAATCTCCCCAATGAAGGTGATTGTGCCCAGAATCAGGCCAATGACGCCGAGTCCGATCAGTAGCAGAGAAAGGATGCGCATGAGTCCTCGGTCGATGAAGTCAGGGGGTACTCGGATGAGCGTGTGGAAGCGGCGTTGGCACCGACACCCGAGCAGTGGCGGGTTGAGTGAACAGGGCCGCGCCCAACAGCACCAACGCGATCCACAGCAAGTCGGCTAGCAGCAAATGGCTAAGCTGAAGCCAGATCGGTGCGAGCAACGCGATGTTCGTCAACCCAACAAGCCATTGAGCGATGACCAGGGCGGCGACCACCCAGGCGAATCGCGTGGTCTCCGGGTTGGCCCGCCGGGATGCGATCCACGCGGCCAGCGCGAGGAGGTAGGTGCCGACTCCGGCTGCGAGGGCTGGGTGAAGCACACGCAGGCGGATGAGCAGGTGCGCGGTCGGCGAGGTGTCCTGTCGAATGCCCTCCATGACTGAGGCGGCGGGGAACAGGGTGTCGCCCAGTGCTGTGATGGCCCCGGTCATGCCGACGAACAGCATGCCCAGAAGGCCTGCCCCAACGAACCAGGTCGTCGCGCGCCGCGGCTCAACGCGGAGCCGATCGCCCCCCGACGCCCACCATGCTGTGAGAGTCAACGATCCTAACAGCAGGAAGGTGTTGAGCAGGTGCGCCGCAAGTGAGAACGCCCGAGTCAACGAATCGTTGTGGGCGACCAGCTCGAACAGCACGAGCCCAGCGCCCACGAGCGCCTCGCCCAGCATGAACACGAGCGCGAACGCCGCGGCCAGGCGTACCCGGGAGCCCGGTGCCGCGACCCGACGGGACCACACGAAGAGGCCGATCACCAGCACCAGTGCTATGCCGCTGGTGGCCCGATGGGTCAGCTCGATGAGGGTTGCAATGCTGGGGCTTCGGGGAACTACCACCCCGGTGCACAGGGGCCAGTGGCTGCCACACCCGGCCCCTGACCCCGAGGCGCGCACATACGCGCCCCAGAGGACGACCCCGAGGTTGGCGGCGAGGACGCCCCAGGCATACTTGGCGAAGCGGACCATCGCCTAAAGATACGCTGGAGACCAACCGGTGTTGGGGGGGTGTCTGAGTTGGGGAAAGGCCGTCGCAGCTACAACTTGAACCCGCCCACCGCTCCGGTGAGGCGGTCGGAGGCTTCGGCTAGGTGGCCGGCAGAGGACGAGAT
>Ga0075424_100001567_pt1 | contig 20181 bp, 20 predicted proteins | sample SoiMethybrSBSTD3_FD_75301 | JGI IMG/M metagenome (GOLD analysis project Ga0075424, IMG submission 75301) | Bulk soil microbial communities from a Populus tree surrounding site in Tennessee, USA - Soil MetaG P. TD hybrid SBSTD3 | ecosystem: Environmental > Terrestrial > Soil > Tree plantation... | reverse complement strand
TTGCAAAATCATTTGCTCCTACCACATTCAAATATTGAACTTTGATCTTTAGAGCCTCTGCCGCTGATTCAATCTCCCTGGGACAGCCCGTTGGGGCGTGGAGTAGAATTCACTAGAGAACGAGTAATGCAGTTATCAGCACACTGACGAGTAGCCGACAATAACTGCTGAGTATTGTCATCTAATCATCGATCCGCTCTGCCACCACGTTACTTGCGAAAGCTGGCGCGTAAACATGGAGATCACCGTGCGGATAATTATCGTTTTTCCTCTGTCAACTTTCGAATCTGTGCGACCGCGTTATTGATTTTGAACACAACGAACATCTTTCCTAGTTCAACAGAGGCCTGTGTTGGGTCACCCTTGACACCCATCTTGCCGTTATCTGGTGCGAGCTTGTCCTTGCGAACCCACTTATTTTCTTTGTCGAGGAACATGACCTCTGATGTGTCGTCGATTCCGGCGTGCTCGTCAATCGCCATATTGCGTTTCGTGAGATATTCCTTCATTTGTTCTTTCTCTTTGAAGTATAGATCAGCGATGTGGTAAACGTGGACTCCTTTTGGTGACCATTCTGCGTTCAGTGCCTCGGCGACTTTCTTGAGTGTTTGTTGGCCACCACCGTGATCGCCCATCAACGCGACATTTTTGAAACCAGCCGCTATTGCACTAACAGCAACATCTCGCGCGACGGCACCGAAAGTCTCATCTGAAAGGCTTACCGTTCCTGGAAATGCCATATGGCCCGCTTTTTTGATAGGATCGCCTGCGGGAGCATAGGGCATTGTTGGATATACCAAGGCGTTGCCAAGCTCCTCGGCGATCCGTTGAGCGACATAGCGGGCAATGAAGATATGTTTGCCTAAGGCTAAACCGGGGCCGTTCTGTTCGGTACTGCCGGCATAATAAATCGCGGTAGTTTTCCCTGCGGCAATTGCATCTCGAACTTCTGTCCAAGTGAGGTCCTCAATCAAGACTGACTTTGCTTGTGCAAACACGGCGACGGGTATAAGCAAGCTCAGGAATCCAATGATCAAAGATTTCATGGTGTGTCCTCCTTTTGCTTTTCAGATCCGTCCTACATTTTACTTGATCACCCGGTCCGCTCTCGCCAGCACTATCCATTTTCGATTTTGGATTTTCGATCCTTCGACAAAGTCTATCCTAAGTGTCATCGAAGGGCTCAGGACAGGGTTTTAGATTGATCATCGGATCACTCGATCAGCTCTGGCCAATACATTAGGGGGATACGGTCAGGTCGAGCTGTTTTGCAGTATTGAGATTAACAATCAATTCGAACTTGATCGGCTGCTCGATAGGCAGATCCGCTGGTCTTGCGCCTTTTAGAATTTTGTCAACGTAAGTCGCAGCTCGTCGAAAGAGGTCGGAGAGACTCACGCCATAGGACATCAAACCACCAGCTTCCGGGAAATCGCGCCAGCCATACATAAGCGGCATGCGATGTTTGGCTGCAATCGATACTATATATTGACGCTCTGGTATGTAACTTGAGTTTGGCGGAAGGATGGCAGCCTGAAAATGTTCCCGCCGAGCGGCTGCAAGTGCCTCATCAAGCCCGTTTAGATCGCGGAGTTCGAACATCCGGACATTAACGCTAAATTTTGGCGCATCGTCCTGGAGAATTTTAAAGCCGATCATCTCGGTGGAGATATCGGGGTTGATCAGCATGGCTATACTGGTGATCCTGGGCAACGCCTCTTTGAAAAGTTCCAATCGTTCCGTGGCCATGTCTGGCGCGGGAAACGATAGACCGGTGATGTTTCCTCCGGGCGCAGCCAAACTGGCCACGAGTCCCGTTCTGATAGCATCCCCAGTCGTCGCCATTACGACGGGTATTGTGGCTGTCGCTTTCTTGGCAGCTTGAGCGGCAGGGGTTCCCTGGGTGACGATCAAGTCGACTCTGGCGTTGACCAACTCGCGCGCCAACTCGGGTAGGCGGTCTAATTTGCCGTTGGCTGAGCGATGCTCGATGAGGATAGTTTTTTTGTCGACATACCCGAGCTGGCGTAAACCATCGAGAAATGCTCCATCATTTTGGACGAGGCCGAAAGAAATCCTATGCAAGGAATTTTGTTCGCCTGCTGCGCTTCGGCTCGATGAAGTAAGGCGAGAAAGATAGCCGTGAGCAGCCAAAAGAGCTTTGGATTCATGGCCGCGCCTATCTATCGGCAATGGATATGCCACAGTCCAAAGCCAATGAAAACCGATATTTTTACCGACCGGTATGGCGGCGAGAGTGGTAAATCGACTCAGAGGAGTATCAGATTTGATTCGCTCGAGGTAACGAATATAAGAAACAGTCCACTCTCTCTCCCGTTGAATGACTAGGCGAAGGTCGACGCGTTAGTCTCAGCCTGTTAGGTCTCTGGTTATCGACGTTGAGGACCATTGCACACGAAGCGGGCTCCCTCGGGTAAGCGTCGCTGCTCAAATCCCTCTTAGGCTCCATTAAAAAAAATTTTGACTTCTCGCATTTTCCGAATAAAATGCGGGGAATTTATGTCCTGCAATATACTCGTTGTCGACGACGAACCGCTGGCCCGTCGGAACATCGCTAGGTTTCTTGAGCGGGCTGGCCATCGAGTTCGCGAAGCAGATACGGGAGAAGCCGCGATCGATTTAATTCGAGAACACGAGTTCAAGACGGTGATTTCTGATCTCCGTTTGCCGGGCCAAATGAACGGCCTCGACGTTCTGAAACATCAAAACCAGACGGACCCGGGCAAACGCCTAATTCTAATTACTGGCTTTGGTTCAGATGAAGTTCAATCGGCAGCCAAGGAATTGGGTGCTGTTTATCTGGAAAAGCCATTATCGATGCGCGGCCTTTTGTCCTACCTGTAACCGCCTCGCCTGACGGAATAATCGCTAGTGACTGAGGCGCCTCAGGCATACTGCGAAATTCGGCTCCGCTTTTTTCATTTGCCCGAACTGTTTTTCACCGGAGGATTCGCATGTTTGAATCTCTGAGTAGCTTCTTTGCCTCTGCCGGTTTCGAACCGCACGGCCACTGTTTTTTGTGGGAGAAATCTCTGCTTTGGCTCTATGTCATCTCTGATTCAGTCATCGCGTTTTCTTATTATTCGATTCCTCTGGCGCTGGTTGTCTTCGTCATCAAGCGACGAGACTTGGAGTTCAATTGGATTTTTCTGATGTTCGGCGGCTTCATTCTCGCCTGCGGCACCACTCATATATTAGGTATATGGACCCTGTGGAGACCCGTGTACTGGCTGGACGGCAGCGTCAAAGCCGTAACCGCAGGTCTTTCTCTGGCTACGGCGGTGACCCTTTGGCCGCTCATTCCGAAGGCGTTGTCCCTGCCCAGTCCAACGCAGCTAAAGGACATCAACAATGATCTGAAAATTCAGATCGCCGAACGGGACGAAGCTGTCGGAAAGCTAACGCGGTCTGAAGAAAAATTTAAAGCCCTTTTGGAATCTGCTCCCGATGCGATCGTGATCGTCAATGGTCGCGGCGAAATTAGCTTAGTCAATGCGCAGATGGAAAAATTTTTTGGCTACCAGCGGGAAGAACTGGTGGGGCGTTCCGTCGAACTTCTCATTCCCGAGCGATACCGCCAAAGGCACGTGGATCATCGAGCGACATTTTCTTCCAATATGCGACTACGTCCGATGGGAAGCGGAATGGAGCTTTATGCCCTGCGCAAGGACGGCAGCGAATTTCCCGTAGAGATTGGTTTGAGCCCGATTGAAAGCGATGAAGGAACGCTCGTGATCAGCGCAATTCGGGACATCACCGAACGTAAACAAATTGAGGCGCAACTGCAGGAAAAGGAGCGACTGGCGACCCTGGGAACGACAGCCGCCGTGTTCGCTCACGAAATCGCCAATCCGCTCAACGGGATCGCTACATCGCTGGAGCTTGCGACGTCCGAGCTGGAAAACGTCAATAATGCACTTGTATATGATTCCGTGAGCACGGCTTATCACGAAATACAGAGGCTAACTTTATTGCTCAAGGAGTATCGTTCATTCGCTCGTCCGCAACGTCTTCAACTGCAACCTATTGACGTACGTCCGATCGTTAGAGAAGCCCTCACAACCGTTGTGCGAGGTCACGATGGGCCGGAAATCAGCCTCGACTTCCAATTCAAAGACAATCTACCGCTTACTGATGCCGATAAACAAAAAATAAAACAGGTCGTGCTGAACCTGGGTAAGAACGCTATCGAAGCCATGCCGAATGGCGGCATTATGAGTGCCAAAGTTTACCAGGAAAATGGCCATGTGGTTTTGGAAATCGCCGATACGGGAATCGGTATTCCTGAGGGTGAAGACGTGTTTCAGCTCTTTAGAACGACAAAGCCGGACGGGACAGGCTTGGGCCTTCCGATCGTGCAACAAATTGTCAGCGAGCATCGAGGCAGCATTGATTACACAAGCGCGTTAGATGAAGGCACAACTTTCAAAATATCTCTGCCAATTTATTCGGCGCTCGAGGGTTCTGAAAGTGCAGCCGGAAACAAATCTGGAATTGGCAGATCTGCAAATGGCTGAACGAGAAGCGCGAGACAGGACTGGCTGATGAACTCACGCATTTCTTCGAAGCAGGCAAAAATCAGTTGACTGAGCCTAGCCTCAGCGGATATCCGGCGCTGGCATTTCGTCGCTCTATTGGCCCTTCGCCAACCCCGTTCAGCGGAACTCTTCGATCTTGGATTCCTGATTTTGGATCAATGCTGTCCCAACGTTAATTGAACAAAATTAATTGGTTATCTGATTCAGCGTCTTTTTCATCGGTATCAGATCGTGAAAGAGCTTCTAAAATCGGCGTTTTGTCGAACAGCGACACACTCAAAATCTGTAGAATCGAATGCAGACTGAGTTCGATATGCAACTTCTTCTTGACGATCGCCACCAATACGTAGACGGCAATGGCGATCCAGACTTGAGTTCTGACCGCATTTCCGAGGTGCCGTAGAAAGCCTTGATACGCAGATGCTGCTTGATCCAGCGGAAAAACAGTTCGACTTTCCAACGACACCGATAGAGCTCGGTGATGGTCAAAGCCGGCAACAGAAAGTTGTTGGTGAGAAAGACAAAGCGTTTTTGACTCGCCCCATCGAAGTAGCGCACCCGGCGCAGTCTTTCGGGATAGCCCCGCTTGGGCACGGGATTGTTGAGCACCACGATCTGATCGCATTGCAAGCCCGTCTTCTTGTCGATGGTTTGCGAGTACAACCGCCGACAATCGAATCTCTTTTTCGCTCGAGTCACAAAGAAAGCCCCGGACAGTTGTATGCGGTAGAGTCTTCTGAAGTCGAGGTAGCCGCGATCCATCAGATAAATGGCACCGGGTTCCCAGATCAATTGATCGAGGATGTTGACCTCGTGAACCTGCCCGCCGGTGACAATCACCACTGTGGGAATACTGCCGCGCAGATCGAGCAGAGTGTGAAGTTTGACAGCAGACTTGCGCCGACGAAACTGTGCCCACGGGAAAAGCGACAGACACAGATCGATCGTGGTCGCGTCCAGCGCATAGACGGTATTTGCGAGTTCGAGTCCGAAGGATTCGCCCTGGTAGAGGGAACGTGCTTGTTGAATCAGGATCTGAGCGAAGTCGGCGTAGATACGCCAGTCGCGTACTTGATTGGCATTGGCCAGAGTGTTGCGCGGGACGGTGCTGCAAATTCCCATGTGATAGAGCTTTTGCGGTGTGCTCCGCAGACACGCTTCGATGTCTCTGAGACTTTCTCGAAAAGTCAGTTAAGCAAACGCTAGGGTGAGAAACTGATCCCAACAGGAAAAACGTTTGACTTTGTAATGGCCGTTGTATCGTTCGACGCAACAACGAAACTGATAAGCGGAAGGGATGAAATCCATCAGTTGAGCGAAAATCGTTTTGCCAGAATTCATCGTACGGCTCCTTACCAAAAGGTGGGGGAACCCCAATTTCGATGAATTTTGAATTCAAATCGATAAATCGCCGATTGACCATAAAACCTATTGTTTCTCCTGGCTTGATGGCTGTTTCATTTTAAACGTTGGGACAGCATTGATTTTGGATGTCTAGTGCGTCTTACGCCTTACGATTTACCGTTTGCCGAATGACTAGATCCGCTCTCGCCGGCACATTTGGCGGATCCGTGGGGGCCGGGTTCGATCTACGATCATTTTTGCACCTCAAGTCCATTGACGACACTTTGAACGCCTGGTGATTCCCAGGCGATTTTTAACGCCTGCTCCCGCGCATCCAAGGACTTTACCATTCCGCTCAGATATATTTTTCCGCTGTTTGATGTGACCTTGATACCGCTCAGATCCGCTTTCTTGTCGGCAAGCAGACGATCTCGTACCGATTTCGATAAGGCTTCGTCTTGGGAAGTCTCCGCCGTTGGAATATCGACGGTAGCGCTGCTTTGGATCATTTGACAGCCAAAAGTTGAGGTAAGAGTCCAGAGCACAACCGGGAGCACGGTTCTTGGATTAATCATTTTTCGCTCCTCTGTGCTGACGATCGAGTGTACGTTCAGCACGCCACTCGATTTTCGGATTTGCGATTGGAGGTTTCATCTCTGATGCGCCCTAGTGATGTCGCCTTACTCCTCACGCTTTACGGCTGAATAATCCGGTCAGCCCTGGCCAAAACATTCGGTGGAATTGTCAGGCCGATTTGTTTGGCGGTTTTGAGATTGATGATAAGCTCGAACTTGGTTGGCTGTTCGACCGGCAAATCTCCGGGCTTCGCCCCTCTCAGAATTTTGTCCACGAAAAACGCAGCTCTCCGTGCTAGTTCTGTCCCGCTGGGTCCATAGACAATCAGAGCACCTGCTTCTGCAAACCGGCTGGTGGGATATATTGCCGGGAGCTTGGTCTTGGTTATTAGTTCTACGGCGTTAGCCGGGATAACTGAGCAGTCGTGTACGAAGATGGCGTCAGCGCGTTCGCCAGTGGCCGCTCGAAGCGCACGTTCGATTTCTCCGGGACCGCTCACCTGTAACGGTTGAACGTACACTTTTAGACTTCGTGCTGCGGATTCTATTTCACTCCAGCGGATTTCGGTTATTGGTTTTCCGGACGCCGGACAGTACAAGACAGCCACACGTGAGACTCTGGGAAAAGCTTCCTTGAGGATTTCAAGTTGCTTCCCGATCACATCCGTAGAAATGTTGGTCAACCCTGTGACATTCCCGCCCGGCCGCGCGAGGCTAGCGACAAGTCCCTGAGTGACCGCATCGGCGGAGGTAATCATAACAATCGGAATGGTATTTGTGACTTTCTTTACGGCCCGCGCCGCTGTTCCGCTAGTCGTCACAATCATGTCCAAGTTCAGACGAACCAATTCATCTGCAAGTGCCGGAAGTCGCTCGGCTCTGCTCGCCCAATACCTGCGCTCGATTGTGAGGTTCTGCTTTTCGATCCAACCGAGATCGCGAAGTTCCTGAAGGAAGGCTTTTTCTCGCGGCATGCCGGAAGAAGATCGATCGTTTCCGAGAAACCCGATCTGAGCGATCTTTCCGGATCCCTGCTGCGCCTCGCTAGTAACACTAATCGCCAGTAGCAGAATGAGGAGACCGATCTGAATCATCGCTCTTACTTAATCACCCGATCCGCCCGCGCCAACACGTTAGGGGGAATAATGAGACCGATCTGCTTGGCGGTTTTGAGATTCATCACCAGCTCAAAATTGGTCGGTTGCTCTATGGGAAGATCCCCGGCCCTAGCTCCTTTAAGAATTTTGTCCACGTAGATGGCAGCGCGCCTGTACAGGTCACCTATGAGTGGTCCATAGGCCATAAGGCCGCCTTCTTCCGCGAACTGTCTCGTGGATACATGCCGGGCAACTTATACTTTAGCGCGAGCTGGACAATGTACTTGGAATGAAGCGTGACAAAGGGACTTACAATAACAAAGAGCGCACCGGCACGTCCTCCTTTTATGTCAGCGAAGGTCCTTTCCACGTCCTCGACTCGCTGGATTTCCACGGACTGAAGACTCAGAGACAAGGCCTTTACTGCCTCTTCAGTTTCTTTAAAACCGGCGACTGCCTCACTCTGAGTAGGAGACCATAATACCGCTACGCGCTTTATCCCGGGAATCGTCTCCTTGAGGATTTCAATCCGCTTCCCGCTCATTTCGCCCAACATTACGGTGAGCCGGTAACATTTCCGCCAGGTTTTGCCAAGCTGGCAGCGAGTCCTTGTTCAATGGGATTTCCGGTGGTCATCACAATGGGTATTGTGTTTGTCACTTTACGGGCTGCGCGAGCGCCGAGAGAGGAAGTTGTCACGATGACATCGACGTTCATGCGAACTAAATCGCTAGCGTTCAGGGAGGCGATCATATCGACCATCTGCATAACGATATTCAATAATGATGTCTTTGCCCTCGATGTATCCACGTTCTCGCAACCCTTGCTTGAACGCTGGCAAATGCGGCTGATCTCGGGAGCCGATAAAAAGAATACCGATGCGAGGAACTTTCGACTGCGCCTGAGCGACCGAACTAAGCGCAACGAGCAGAGCGCCAATAGCTAGGCCGATAATTTTTTTCTTAACAATCTTTTTGTTGTTTTTCATTTTTGCTTTTTACTTTTGCCTTTATCTAATCACCTTATCCGCCCTCGCCAGCACGTTCGGCGGAATCATGAGGCCAAGCTGCTTCGCCGTTTTGAGGTTAATCACCAGCTCGAACTTGGTTGGTTGCTCGACGGGCAGATCGCCGGGCTTTGTACCTTTTAGGATTTTCTCCACTAAAACGGCCACACGCCTGTAGGTTTCGGCTGGGTCGGGACCGTAAGCCATCAGACCACCGCCATCGACAAATTCTCCTCGCGAGTAAATAGCCGGCAGCCAGTTTTTTGTCGCGAGATCAGATAATAATTTTAAATTAAATTGAGCCAGGGAATCCTGCGCTATGGCAAGAGCGCCGCTACGCATCTTAATCGCCTCTTTGAACGCGCTCTCATAATTGTCGGCGCTGCTTACTTTGATGGATTGAAGCTCCAGACCCAATCCGGCTGCCGAGAGTTGACTCTGTTCCCACTGTTGTGCGTTACCCGGATTCCGTGGATTCCACAGCACCGCAACTCGTGAGAGCTTAGGAATGGTTTCTTTGAGTAGCATCAGCCGTTTGCCAGCCAACCGCTCCGAAATCTCCGTGAACCCCGTAATGTTTCCGCCGGGTCGCGCCAAGCTATCAACCAACCCAGTCGGAACCGGATCAGCGACGCCGGTAAAAACAATAGGAATTGTCCTGGTAGCGTTCTTGGCGGCTAAAGTGGCAGGCGTGCCAGGTGTGATAAGGACATCTACTTTGAGACGAACCAATTCATCAGCTAGGGTCCTGAATCGATCGGGTCTTCCTTCAGCGGATCGATATTCGATCGTTATGTTTTTATCCATAACATAGCCGAGTTCGCCCAACTCTCGTTGGAATGCTGCATTGCCAAGACGAGCCTCGATTACGGGTCGGAAGCCAAGCCATCCAATCTTCGGTACCTTCACCGGCTGCTGCGCGTCTGCCGTGAAGCCAATCGTCAGAAAAAGAGTTGTCAGTAGCCAAAAGGGGAGAGACTTCGTCATTTTCTTCCGATTAAACAACCGTCGGTCACTCGTCATTACATTCATCGAATTACCCGGTCTGCCCGCGCCAGCACATTCGGCGGAATCATGAGGCCGAGCTGCTTGGCGGTTTTGAGGTTTATCAATAACTCAAATTTCGTTGGCTGCTCTACTGGAAGGTCAGCCGGCTTGGCCCCTTTCAGGATCTTATCGACGTAGTGCGCCGCGCGGCGAAAGAGGTCATCGTAGTCCACTCCGTAGGACATGAGGCCTCCTTCATCGACAAATTCCTTCTGAAAATAAATAGCGGGCAATCGGTATTTGCCGGCAAGCTCGACAATCCGCTTTCTTGCGGCGAAAAAAGAGCGACTGGAGCGCGGCATAATAGCATTGACCTGCTTCTGCCTTGCGCTTTGAAAGGCGCTCTCCAAACCTTTGGCGTCGGCTTGAGTCTCGATCTCCTCCAATTTTAGCTTCAGCGCCACAGCCGCAAGCTTGAGCTCTTTCAGTTGGAGGTCTTGCGCGATATTGGCTCCCGGCGGCGATAGCAGAAGTCCAACTCCGGCGAGGTTCGGGACCGCGTCCTTGAGTACCTCTAGCCTTTTCGTATTTAGCTCGGCCGCTAAACCCGCGAGGCCGGTGACACTGCCTCCCGGCCGCGCCAGGCTGGTCACCAAACCCACAGCTACCGGGTTTCCAGTGTTTGTGAACACGATGGGAATGCTGGTAGTCGCTTTCTTCGCCGCCAACCCCGCTGGAGTTCCTACGACCACAATTAGATCAATCTTAAGACGGACTAGGTCCGCCGCAAGGTCAGGCAGACGCTCAAGCTTTTGCTCGGCAAACCGGTACTCGATGGTGATATTCCTTCCCTCAATCCATCCAAGTTTGTTCAGCTCTTGCCGGAACGCCTCCACGAGGCCTGCGCTTCCGGCAGCAGTGCTTGGGTCCAGGATACCGATGCGGAAGACTCTTCCCGGCTGCTGCGCGTTAACAGGGGAGCTATGCGCAAAGAGCATGGTGCAAAACAGCAGGCAGACCACTGAGCCCCTCCCGCTGAGGAGTGTCACTTGATCACCCGATCAGCTCGCGCCAGCACGTTCGGCGGAATCATCCGATTTTCGATGTTAGATTTGCGATTCACGATTGATCACCGAATTACTCGATCGGCTCTGGCCAAAACGTTGGGAGGAATTGTTAACCCGATCTGTTTGGCAGTTTTGCGATTGATCACAAAATCAAACTTGGTCGGTTGCTCGATGGGCAGGTCGGCGGGTTTTGCGCCTTTGAGAATTCTATCTACGTACGATGCGGCGCGTTTGAAACACTCGGCATCGTTAGCCGAATAGGACATGAGACAGCCTGCTTCCACATAATCAGCCGCTTCGCACATCGAGGGCAAGGGATCCTTTATGGCGAGGTCCGCAATCTGCTTTTTATGACGATTAAGCAACGGATTCAAAATCGTCACAAGCGCATTGGTGCGCCCCTTGGCGGCAGCCTGAAATGCCCCCACCAAATCAGGGTTCGGGCCTCGTACTTCTAGCGATTGAAGCTGTAACTTCAGCGCAGGCGCGGCAGCTTCATACTCTTTAAAAGCAAAACCCGGTGTTGTTACATTCGCATCCCAAAGGACTCCAACGCGCGATATTGTCGGGACTACCTCCTTAAGCAATTCCAGCCGTTTTCCACTCAAGTCTCGGGTCCGTCTCGTGAGGCCTGTAATATTTCCGCCCGGGTGCGCCAAGCTTTCGACGAACCCGAGCGCGACCGGGTCTCCAGTAATCACCATGACAATGGGAATGGTCTTGGTCGCCTGCTTGACAGCGGTGAACCCTGCTGTAGTTACAAGGACATCGACTTTGAGCTGCACGAATTCGGCCGCAAGGCTTGGGTACCGGTCGAGCCTTCCTTCGACGTAGCGATATTCGACCAGAATGTTTTTTCCCTCGACATAACCGAGATCTCGCAGGCCCTGCTGAAAAGCCTGCACGAAGGAGGAACCAGCTAATGACAAAAAACCTATCCGCGGGATTTTCGCCGGCTGCTGCGCTCTCACGGGCGGGGTGTAAACGAGGAGGATAGCGGTCAGAAGCCAAAAGAGCTTTGGATTCATGGCTGCGCCTGTCTATCGGCAATGGATATGCCACAGTCGAAACGTAATGAAAACCGATATTTTTGCGGAACGGACGGGCTGTTGGGAGTGGCGAATCGACTCGGGGGAGTATCAGATTTGATTCGCCTCGATGCTCCGGGGGATCGGCCCTATTGGCGGACATTCGCTTCAGAAAAATTGCAGCTGGTATCGGCGAATTATCGGACTATCCGCGATGTCCTGGCGTTGCGGTTTAAAAGGGATCTTGGTTGCAATCTGGCCAGCCCGCCGTGAGTAGCTCAGCCATAACCGATGCAGGTGCATGACACAGATGGCAATCGCATTTCCATTTCTTTTCTACACTTTTGAATTGACTGGATGAAGTCGGAGCCGCTAGTGTCGATGCAACTTCGACAGATTTCCTGCCGCACGGAGTGCTTATGCATGACCTGACGAAAGTCGTGGAAGCACATTATGGACGAAGTGGACTGAGCGAGGCGATCCTTGCTGCACTCAGTAATTCTGGAATGGATCTCTATAACGTCAGCCCGGAGGAGCTGGCTCCGCTGGATGAATTCCATATTAGGGGTCGGGAAGCGACAATTGAGCTGGCCCATCTCCTTGGACTGAGTGAAAATTATCACGTCCTGGACGTGGGTTCCGGCCTTGGTGGGCCTTCCCGTACTCTAGCTGCTGAGTTCCGCTGTCGCGTTACTGGTCTCGATCTAACCGAGGAATACTGTCGCGTTGCTAGGATGCTTTCTGAGTTCACAAGATTAGCTGATCGCACCGAGTACCGCCACGGCAATGCTCTCGATATGCCGTTTTCAAACGATACATTCGATGTTACGTGGACGCAGCACGCATCGATGAACATCGCTGACAAGGAAAGATTCTATGCTGAGGTATATCGGGTGCTAAAACCTGATGGGCGGTTTGCGATGTACGACATTGTGGCTGGCCCCGGCGGAGAATTAAATTTCCCAGTGCCCTGGGCGCGTGACGTTTCTTCAAGTTTTCTAACTCAACCGGATGAAATGCGAGCGAAATTAGAGGCGAGTGGATTCACTGTGATCGTTTGGAACGACGTTACGCCCTTGGTCTACGACTGGTATCGAACAATATCGAAAACGACGAGCGGATCGCCAAGACTTGATCGACAGCTATTACTCGGGTCGGATTACGCGGTGATGCTGCGGAACCAGCACAAAAATCTAGAGGAGAATCGCTACGGATTATTACAAGCAATAGTCCAGAAAAAATAGTATCGCGTGTAACGACTGGGCATGTCGCCCCACGCTTCAAAACCAGCAGGAAATCCATTGCCCAAATAAGCGAATTGACGGGAACTCCGCCAAGGGTCCCTGATAATAATCGGCCAAACGTATGCTGGACGTGCGATAATGACCGCATGGCAAGAAAAAAACCAGCGGGTCAACCCGGCAAAACTACTGAGTGGAATCTGGGCCAGCCGCTGGCGTTTCCGTCAAAAATAAACCGTCCTGCCTTTGAGCGACTGGCGCGAGAAGCCGTGGATGAGGCAATGCGCGGGCCGTTGAAACGCAAACGACCAAAGCGCAAGAAAAAATAACCGTCAGTACTTTTCGCGCTAATCCGACTTGCGAGCCGTCATAAGCCCGCTTCCGTCCAATAAAAACTCTGCACGCTCGATATCGACAAATCCGGCCTCCGTTAACCAATCTCGGTGTTCGGATTCTGTGTATGATTCACCGGCGTCATATGCGTTTATGAAAGCCAAATTGAATCCAACCGCTTCCGCAGGACTCAGTCGTGAGTCATCGAGAATCTGAGCGATGATGTATATCTTCCCGCCTGGATTTACCGCGGCACCGATATTCCTGACTGCTAACCGCGCATCTTCTGCTGACAAAACTTGGAGAAATCCTCTCAGTACCGCTACGTCATAACTCCCCGGGACCGAATCAGTCACCACGTTGGCCGCAATCACATCGATGCGGTGGTCTATGTGTTCCTCTCTGATAATCTTTCGAGCAATGGAAACGACCTGAGGTAGATCAACTGCCGTTGCCCTTATATGCGGATGTGCCTTGCTGATCGTTATGGCAAGGCCTGCGCCTCCGCTGCCAACGTCCGCGAGTGTTTTGACCGATGAAAAGTCATACTTTTCGAGGAGAGCACGGGCGGCAGGAACTGTATTCACGTTTATCGTGCGCAGGAATGTTTCCAGTTCCTGTGGCGGAGAATTGGAAAAGTCGAGCTTTGCCTGGGGCACTCCGCTCCGGATTGATTCGGCGGTTTTAAAGCAAGAACTCCAACGATGGGCTATGCTGCCGTGCTTGTTGCCCATGTAAGAAGGACCGCCCTTAACCAAAAACTGATTGGCTTCAGGGGTATTTGCGAACTTGCCATCGCTTTCCGTGAGTAATCCAGCCGCCACAAGGCAATACAGAAGAAGCCGTAGCCTTTTCGGAGCGACTCCGATCGACGCAGCAATTTGTTCCGCCGTCATCGGACCGTTCTTCAGCGGTGTGAACACGTCGAGCTGCATACCGGCGAGCATGGCGAAAGCTGCCTCAGCCTCCGATCTGAGCTGATTAATTCGTCGAGCTAGTAATGGTTTGTTTTCCATTCATGATCATTTCTGCAATGTAGCGGCATCTCCGGCGGGGCCGGCAATCGAGAGAAAAGCCGACTTCAGTTTGTCGAGCATTTTAGACCAAGAAAATACACGCCCGGGCACGCCGTCACACCGCGACAATGTATAGGCTCATCGGTCTCATCGAACAGAGGCAACTTTACCCAATCAAAGTCATAGCGCAATCTTAGCCCAGAGGATGGACGTGATGGCGGAGAGATAATCATTTAATTACATCGTCTGCCCGGAAAAGAACGGAGTCCGGAATCACGAGCCGGAGAGCCTTGGCTGTGTGCAGGTTGATAAAGAGTTCGAACTTCATCGGCTGCTCGACAGGAAGGTCGGCGGGCTTGCTGCCTTTGAGGATCTTGTCGACATAAGTGGCGGCACGGCGATAGAGATTGGCTACGTTCGGCCCATACGACATCAACCCGCCCGCTTGTACAAAACGCCTTTCTTCATACATCCCGGGCAATTGATGATTGGCCGCAAACTCCACGATGTGTTTTAAATGAAAAGTAGTGAATGGGTCGAGAATAGTGAGAAGTCCATCGGGTCGTTCCTTGCTTATTACAGTAAATACATTCTCAAGCTCCTGAGAATCTTTCGCGCCACGGTCTTGGACCGCAACACCCATGTGGTGGGCCGCATCCTGGGTTTCTTTCGCTCTGGCCGCCATCCCTGGATTGCTCCTGTTCCAAAGCATCGCCATCCGAGACAATTTTGGTAAGGTCTCTTTAAGCAGCTCCAGTCGTTTGGGCCATAGCTCCGGCGCTAACAAAGACATTCCGGTGATGTTCCCGCCCGGCCGGGCGAGGCTGGCGACCAGTCCGACCCCAATTGGATCGCTAGCGGCCCCGAAAATGATGGGAATTGTCTTCGTTGCCTCTTTGGCAGCGACCGTTGCGGGAGTCGACCCCGTCAAGAATTACGTCGACCTTGAGTTGAACAAGCTCATGGGCCAGTTCAGAGAGACGTTCGTCTCGATCGGCCCAGCGGTACTCTAGGATGATGTTTTGGCCTTCGACGTAACCCAGCTCGCGAAGTCCCTGGCGTAAGCCTTCAATATTGGCATCGGGAGGCGAGCCAGTCCGCAGAATACCAATCTTAGGGATTTTTCCTGGCTGTTGTGCCTCACCTGAGTAGGTGAAAGCCAAAGTGAGCGGGGCGACTATCATCAGCACGATGGCTGTGAGCCGCAAACTCGTCGTTACTTGCATCTAACAACCGTGTCAGCTCGCGACAGCCACATTCCACGGAATCGCGAGCCGAACTATTGCACCGCTTTTTAATTGATCACCAGCTCGGACATTCCGGAGACCTCTGGATTTCTTCTACTTCGCAAAACAGATTACAGCCTATTTGACAACAACTGGGCTCACGACCGGTAAGTAGTTGCGCAATACGTACTCGCCGACCTTTTTGCCCATTGCACGACCCACTTCCGTGCTGGTCCGATAGTGCACGCCGCCCCAGATTCGTGCCATGCTCACTTCGTCTTCGAGTTGATGAAGGCTTGTGTACTGACGTACAACTCCGGGCATTCCCGCAAAAGTCAAAGAGAAGCTTGGTAGCGTGCCGGTACCGAATACTGACTCAAGTATCACTCCCGCTGCACCGTCACAGACGCAATGGGCACACGGATATTCAGGATGCATGGGGGTGTCGATCAGCGGTCTCCACTCGGGATCGCGATCGGTAGCCGGATTTTCGTCGCGGTCACCATTGCGAATGGCCGTAATGGGCCGCCAAAAGCCATACTCGTATTTAGCGTCGAAGATCGCCACAAATGCGTCGGTCATCGCTACGTTGAGATTGGCGAACAGTCGAGTGCTTTCAACGATTGATAACGGTTTTGTCGCGAGCAGGGTCCGTGCGACTTGATTAGAAGCAAGCGTTCCGCTTAGAACCCAGAACCGTCCTGCTTCCGTTTGGTCCGCGGTCCGTTTCGTACTGTTGCTTGCGCCGAGTTCCTTTACCTCGTTGTAATCACGCGCCCAAAGGGAGCTGTTCAGTGCTGGGGGTGGGTCAGGGCGAAACTGAGACACGGTTTTTAGCGCGAAGGGCTTTACCCCAGCAACATACGACATGATCGGCAAGGACGTTGGAACATAAACGCCGGGAGAAGTAGTTGGCCGATACGTGTCAGCGCTGTCAAAGCCGTCATTTTTACGACTCGCGAGCATTGAATCAGCTGCCTCTTCGCCTGCTTTAATTGCTGCAGACTTATCAGAGCTCTCTGGCAGGCTTGCAGTCGCTGACTTAAACACCGCCTCCAACCCAGCTTTCTGTTTCGGATAAAGCTCTGACAAGACGCGAGCGGCAGCAGCATGAACAGCCACATCGATCAGCGTGGTGGATGCGGCGTCAGATTGCTTCACAAGGAGTACCGTTGGGCGCGTTGCCGCCGTTCGTGCTGCATTGAACATCGCAGTATGGACTATGGAGAGGATACGGGCTGTGCCGATGGGATTTGGCATTCTATCAGCTGCCATGGTCGCGATCGCTTTTTCGTTCCAGTCCGAAACAACGTCAGCTGATACAGGCTCTATTCTGAAAAGGAGTATGACCAGTGAGATGCTCACCCTAACCCAAACACGGATACTATAAGCGCTCATTTGCTACCTCCTTTGCCTATTCGGCTGCTGGCTTACGCACATCAACTGGAGAGCAAAGACAGATGGTTGGCTTACAAAATTTTTCGCAATTCGAACGTGCAACAGCTAAACCCCTCAGTTATTCCCCAGGAAAAGTTTCGCTTTCTCTAGTTCGGGTCGTACCGTGTCCGAGTTCCTCGATAACGTCACTAACTTGGCAAAGTAATCTGCGGCTTTTTGCCGATCGCCAGCCGTTTCAGAGGCTTGTGCTGCTCCATACAGACCACGATAGCGATTCGGATTTTCCTTGAGCGCTGCTTCGAACTCCCTTAGCGCCGCGTTGGCTTGTCCAGTTTCGAGCAAGAGGTCAGCGTAGAGTTCGCGCATCGGATAGAGCCTATTTTCCATCGATATGTGCTTCACGCTAGCGTCTTCACCGTCGGCGGCGGCTCGCATCAGTTTGACCGCTTGTTCACGCTCGCCTTCGCTGAGCGCGACCCATGCCTTGATCGCGAGAATTTGCTCATCTGCGCGGGCGGCCCAATAAACATCTTTTGCTTTCTGCAAGCCTTGTTTGATGCCTTCTAAGGCCTCGATTTCCTGCGTCGCCCCTGCGGCATTTCCGCTACGAGCCATCCCCACACCACGCGTGAAACGGATCAGAGAGTCGGCTACCAGTCGCTTGGTAGGAACCACCGGCAAAGCGGCCGCGCCCTTCCAGTCCCCGCGCTCTAGCGCGTAGCGTGCGGGGATCACTGCCAGCGCAGTGTAGGCGCCTAGGGTTCCGACATTTTCTTTGTTCAGGAGATCGTTTCTGCCGATCTTGTATATTTCGTCTACAATCGTTTTGGCCTTGGCATCCTGAGCGAGCTGCAAATGCGCGTAAATGATGAAATCGGTTGCATGATAGTAATCCTTCTGGACTTTGAGCGCCGACTGATTCGAGGCAATCGACTCTTCCCACAGACCCACCATCGAGTAGATGTGTGACGGCATGTGACGGGCATGAGGAGCCGCGGGGGCGATCCCCGCGTAACGGTTCGCTGCGTCGATCCCTTTTTGGGCGAGCGGCGGATAATCGTAGGCATGAATGAGATAGTGCGAGACTCCGGGATGTTGCGGATTTTGTTTATAGAGCTTTTCCAGAATGGCTGCTGATTTGAGTTGGTTTGTATAATTTTTGTCCGTCTTCGGCGCTGATGCCTGCAGCGTCAAGGCATAATATGTCCACACCTCGAAATCGTCAGGGTAGCGCTGCGTCATCTGCTCCATAGCCTTGTTGTATGCCGATAGGCGGTCTTCGACCGAAACCTTGTCGTAGTCGCGGAAGTAAGCACTCAGTGCTTCAATCCAGTCGCGCTCGCGTTGAGTTTTCCCACCGACGGCACGAGCTTGTTCGAGGACGTCCCACGCTAGCTGAGCGTCCTTTGGCGGCGGAGGGGCGGAGAGCGTATTGCCGAGGAGGTTAACAGCGTATCCCCAATGGGCCATCACGCAATTAGAATCCTGCTTCGCGACGTCGTCAAATACCTTGCCCGCTTCGGTGAACCAGTAGGAATGCAGCATCGCCACGCCACGCTCGAACTGGGCTTGCACTTTAGGATCACAGGATGTGGGAAAAGTTACTTTACCGAGTTGTTCGGCGGGTTTCTCTTGCGTCATCCCGATGGGAGCGAAGACAAATGTTGTAAGAACCAACAGAAATGATCTTACAGAATTCATTGCAGCCTCCCGTTATTTATTCAGCCGGACGGCTTACGGTCCATTTTTGTATTTTGGCTTTAAATCACCCCCCTCATCATAAACATGCAGTCTAGAACGAGACTGAACGTCTCAATGAGTAACATTGCAGACGAGACTGTGTCAGAACAACGATTCGGTTGTCACAGAGTGAGCGTTGCGAAGGAGGTGGGCTAAGGGAGAAAGCTCATCTCAGGATGTCAAACATCGCAGAGAAAGCTTGATGACAACAGCCGGTTTATTAGTTCAGTGAAAAAACCTTGTCAAGCGAATTTTTATCATCTTGCTAATAGTTTTTTGTGCCGCGGCACGTATGAGCCTCATCGAATCACTCGGTCCGCACGCGCCAGCACGTGCGGTGGAATTATGAGGCCGATTCGCTGTGCGGTTTTCAAGTTGATCACCAACTCGAACTTAGTCGGCTGTTCGATTGGAAGATCGGCAGGTTTAGCGCCCTTTAGGATTTTGTCCACGTAAGTTGCAGCACGGCGATAAGCGTCCAGATCGTCGGCTGAATAGGAAATAAGGCCACCGGCCTCTACCCAGGTACGCCCCTCATACATCGATGGCAGTCGGTTCTTTGTGGCCAAGTTAGCAATCCGGTTCGAGTTACGTAAAAGAGCAGCATCCGTAATCGTAATGACCGCGTTCGCTCCGCCCTTGGCCGCAGCTTGGAATGCCCCGTCCAAATCAAGATTCGAACCGTGCACTTCTAGAGATTGGAGCTGTATTTTCAGTCCGCGTGCTGCAGCCTCATAGTCCTTGAAACCCATAGCCGACATTGCCCCGTCCGCATCCCGAAGAATTCCGACGCGCGATATCCTTGGAACCACCTCCGAAAGCAATTCCAGTCGTTTCCCACTCAGATCTCGCTGAAATGTGGCGAGACCCGTTATGCGTCCACCTGGCCGCGCCAAGCTATCAGCAATACCGGCCGCAACCGGATCCAAATTAGTCACCATGATAATCGGAATCGTTTTAGTGGCCTGCTGGGCCGCGCGGATCGCGGGTAGGATTGGAAGGATAAGAACATCGACCTTCAGTTGCACGAGTTCTGCTACGATGCCTTGAATCCGGTCCAGCTTTCCCTCAGCGCCGCGAAACTCGATCACGATGTTTTTACCTTCAACGTAACCAAGATCCCGCAGTCCTTGCCGCAATGCCTCGACATACGGCCCAGGATTGGAAGGGTCGCCAGTTCCTGACACGTAGCCTATCCGCGGAATCTCCTTCGACTGCTGCGGCTCTGCAACTCCGACAAACGCAAGAAGGAGAGCCGTGGACAGCCAAAGGAACTTCTGATGACCTATCACTTGATCACTCGGTCCGCCCTCGCCAGCACATTGGGCGGAATCGTGAGGCCGATCTGCTTGCCGGTTTTCAGATCGATCATTGCTACCTGATCACGTGAGTTGACCGTTCAAGAACTCGGTTTGGAACTGTCAGATCGATTTGTTTCGCCGCTTTGAGATTGATGATGAATTCAAACTTCGTCGCCTGCTGCACCGGCAGGTCAGCAGGCTTCGCTCCCTTGAGTATCTTGTCCACGTAATGCGCGGCGTTACGGTATTGGTCGTCGTAGTCC
>Ga0075424_100001560_pt1 | contig 20228 bp, 21 predicted proteins | sample SoiMethybrSBSTD3_FD_75301 | JGI IMG/M metagenome (GOLD analysis project Ga0075424, IMG submission 75301) | Bulk soil microbial communities from a Populus tree surrounding site in Tennessee, USA - Soil MetaG P. TD hybrid SBSTD3 | ecosystem: Environmental > Terrestrial > Soil > Tree plantation... | reverse complement strand
TTCAATCAGCCCTCGTCGATACCTCTCTCGCTCTTGCCCGGATTCTTTCATGCTGCCGACCCAGACCAGGACTTCCATCGCCAGCGTACGCTGCCCGTAGTCCACTGTGAACCGTTGCATCGCGGCATCGTGCAGTCCGTTCGGAAGAGAGTTTTCGATGTCTTCCAGAGTCATGCTCATCAAAATCGATCGAAACAGGTCTTAACCGCAAAGCTCGCAAAGGGTTCGCGAAGGGCGCTGAGAACAGCATCTCTTTGCGAACTTTGCGGAATTTCTTCGCGGCCTTTGCGGTTAAACGCGCTCTCTGTGCGATCTGCAGGCCCAAGGGGCTTTAGGTGTTTGGCTAAAGGCCAACAGCTAAGAGCCAAGAGCTATTTGCCAACGACCACGACCGACGACCACGGACTGCTTTACCGGAATTGCTCTAAAAACCGCACATCCCCTTGAAAGAACAACTGAATATCATCCACCCCATACTTCAGAATCGCGATCCGGTCCGCACCCATCCCAAATGCGAAACCCGAAACTTTCTTCGAGTCGTAGCCATTGTGCTTCACGAACTCAAAGACGTTTGGATCAACCATCCCGCAGCCGAGGATCTCGATCCAACCGGTTGTCTTGCAGGGACGGCACGGTTCACCACCCCGTTTACCGCTGCCGCCGCAGATGAAACAGCTCACCATCATTTCCGCGCTCGGCTCGGTGAACGGAAAGAACGACGGACGGAATTGCGTCTTAACGTTCGAACCGAACAACGCCTTCATGGCGTGATCGAGCGTTCCCTTCAGGTCACCGAAAGTGATGTTGGTGTCCACCGCCAGGCCCTCAATCTGGTGAAACATGGGCGAGTGGCTTGCGTCCGGCGGATCGTTGCGATACACCTTCCCGGGAATCACGATGCGCAGCGGCGGCTTCAATTTCTCCATCGTGCGAATTTGAACCGGCGACGTGTGTGTCCGCAGCAGTAAACGATCGCGCAGGGCTTTATTGTCCTGGTTGGCGAGAAAGAGCGTGTCCTGCATATCGCGCGCCGGGTGATTGGGCGGGAAGTTCAGCGACTCGAAGTTGTAGTAGTCCGACTCGATCTCCGGCCCCTCGGAGACCGAATAGCCGAGATTGCGGAATACCGCGACGATCTCGTTCATCGTGCGGATGACGGGATGCTCGGCACCGAGCGGGCGGCGAATACCGGGGAGTGTGATGTCGAGGCATTCGGCGGCGAGCCGAGCCGCCGAGGCACCGCCTTTCAAGCGCCCCTGAGTGGCGTCGACGGTAGACTGAATTTTATTCTTGAGTTCGTTGACGCGCTGTCCAGCGTCCCGCTTGGCTTCCTTGGGCGCAGGTTTCAACCAGAGATCGTTCACCTGGGTGGCGATGCCATCCTTGCGCGCGAGCCATCGGTCGCGGAAGAGCTTGCAGTCGTTCTCGCCGCTGACGGCCGCTGCCTCTGAGTCCAGGGCGGAGAGCAACTCTCTTGCCGCCGCGTCGAGGGCTGCGGGCGAGTAGTCGGTCAGCTTTCGAACGATGTACATGCGCTTAGTTCCGGCCGTTGCATGCGAAAAGCAGGTTCTTCGCTACGCTCAGAATGACAATCCGTAAAGAAATTCGTAAGTGATAGTGAAGGGGACGAGCATTGCCGGCCGTCCAGTAATCCAGTCGAGCTAGAAGCTAGAAGCTAGAAGCTAGAAGCTGCTATGCCGCGCCCAGAGCGCCTTTCGCCTGCTCGGCGAGGTTCTTAAAGGCGCCGGGATCTTTGACCGCCAAGTCGGCCAGGATCTTGCGATCCAGTTCGATTCCGGCTTTTTTCAGGCCGCTGATAAACTTCGAGTAGCTCAGGCCGTTCAGCTTGGCAGCTGCGCCAATGCGGACGATCCACAGGGAGCGGTACTGGCGCTTGCGCTGTTTGCGTCCGGAGTAGGCGAACTTCAGGCCTCGTTCGACGGCTTCTTTGGCGGAGCGGTAGAGTTTTGATTTTGTAAGGAAATAACCGCTGGCACGGTCTAAGATTTTTTTCCGCTTGGCGCGGCGTTTGGTTCCACGTTTTACGCGAGGCATTGCCTTCTCCTTTTCTGTTTCTTAACTGCTGGCGGCTGGAGGTAAGGATCGTCGATGACGATTGACCTCTTCACGCGCCGGGGCGCGGTGTGGCTGCACCCTTCATTCGTATTCTTCGTACCGTTACGCGGTCCGCAAAATGCTCAAACCACCAAGGACACGAAGGAACACGAAGGAAAAACTTACGCGGGCAAAAATGCCCGCACTATCACTGATACGGAATCATGCGCAACACTTTGGGAGTGTCCGCATCGCTCACCAACACCGACTTGGCCAGCTTGTCTTTCCGCTTCTGGCCCTTCGATGTCAGCATGTGGCGAAGGTGAGAATGATGCCGCTTCACCTTCCCCGTTGCAGTCTTCTTGAAGCGCTTGGCAGCGCCTTTATGGGTTTTTAGTTTTGGCATTTTGAATACAGTTCTCAGTTCTCGTTCTTAGTTGAGCTATCAGCTGTCAGCTTTCAGTTTTCACCTACCGCGGCCGATGCTTCGCAGCCGGCTATCGGCTACCGGTGTGACAGCATGCCTCAGCTGAGGTGGAATCAGGATATCAGCAAAACCTTTGAGAGGCTGAGTGCTGAGTGCCAAAGCTGATAGCTGAAAAGCTGACGGCTGAAAGCTGGCGCCTGATAGCTCCTACGCTTGCCTCGCCTGCGGCGGAGACGGCGGCGCGGAATGCTGCTTCTCTTTCTTTCCGCCCTCTTCCTTCTTGGGCGCCAAGATCGCGTGCAGAGTATTGCCTTCCTGCCGCGGCCGGAATTCAACGATGCTCTTGTCCTCGACGTCCTTGATCAGGCGTTCCAGAATCTGTCGGCCCAGGTTCGTGCGTGTCATTTCACGCCCCCGGAAGAAGATAGTCGCTTTGACCTTATCTCCCTCCCCCAGGAACCTCAGCACATGATTCTTCTTCGTCTCATAGTCGTGGTCGTCGACATTGATGCGGAACTTCACTTCTTTGATTACGATCTGTTTCTGATGTTTTTTGGCCTCGCGCTCTTTCTTTTCCTGCTGGTACAGGAATTTCCCATAATCCATGATGCGGCAAACAGGGGGTTGAGCAGTGGGCGAGATTTCAACCAGGTCCAGGTTCTTTTCGCGGGCCATTTTCAGCGCTTCGTAGGGCGCCAGGATCCCGATCTGGTTGCCTTCGTCATCGATCACGCGAATTTCACGCGCACGAATCCGATCGTTGGTGCGGATAAAGCGCTTATCGATACAGTCCTCCGTACACTTCCGGCAGAAAGTGGAGTCGAAATTATAGCATGGGGTTACGACGACTTTCGCGGCGCAGATTGGCGAAAACTAAAACTGGGGATGTGAGATTTGGAGGCAGCATCGGACCGACTCAAATCGCACAAAACGCGATTGAATGGGGCCACCGCCATCGGTATTGCCCAGTTCCCCAATCATGCAGGACGAAATTGAAATGGGCATCGCTGCAAATCGACGAAGAACGGTGGCATATCTGACATTCAATCAGTAGATGTTGTGCAATAGCGCTAACGGGGGGAGCTGATACGGAGATTCATATGGCGTTCACATGTTCCTACAAGAACTGGGATGGGGGGGTGACCTAACTGGCTGTAATACAAAGTGATTAGTTTGGAGGATGGTTTGCTGCCATGGGTAGTGGAGTGTCATCCATGGGGCAGGAGCTTTCCGTTTCCTATCAAGCAGTCAAGACCAAGGTCCATCGCTTGATGGACGCTGTGGTCGAGGGCACGAAGACTGAGAGTGACGTTCACGCCTGCATCCGGCGTTGGTGGAACCTGGTGCAGCCGTCGGACCGCGCAGTCGCGCGCCGCTATCTGCTGGCGGTTCTAGAGCGGTCCCACGCGACCCTGAACGCGATCAGCTCGGAACTTCCCGAGTTGGAAGGCTTTGCTGCGAATACCGACCGACCACATGACAATCTGACAGAGCGGCCGATGGGAACGAGCGCGTCGGCAGCAGCTGCCAGCAGCCCGGTCTAACGCACGAAGCCAGGTGTAGGTCTACAACGATCGTGCCTAATAGGAAGTAAACGATTTCCGAGAGCCGCCAGTTTTTCTAAACAAAACTAAGCGACGCGCGTTCGTGTCGGAAGGTCCCGATGGACAACCCGCCACATCAGGACCTCCGCTTCGAGGGCAGAATAGTCCTCCAAGTCTCTGCGAATCGTCTCGAGAGCGTTCCAGGCACGTCGCGTATCGGGCCCCAAGAAGCCGAGAAAAACGTCGCTGCCAGCCGCTTTCCATCCTGCCATATCCTGCAGAGCCTCGAGAAAGCTGAAGACCCACTCCCGGAGTTCAGCGCTGCCGTTACGGAGGAAATCTTCCACTTGATCGAAAGCGCTCTGGACTCTCTTTGACTCGGGATTTGCGAGCAGGTGCGTTACGAGGCGCGCGAACTCGTGCTCAAGGTTGACAGGCTGGGATGCCAATCCCTGCTGTTGGCCAGAATTTTCTCCGTTGAACTCGGGAAAGACGCTGCGGAGGCGAGAAATGGCTTCGCGCTTATCCATGAGAGTGGCAACGACAGCAGACATAGACAGCATAGCCCTTCCGAGCGCCGCAGGGTAGTGGCCCGTTTGTGCCAGTGGGAGGGTTTGGCGTTGCCAACTTGTCACAGGCAGTCGTGAGAATCGTCACGGATTGCATGGCCTACCCGGGGTAACGTGCGTGTTTACCTCCTCCCTCCGGCCCCGGTGTTCCTTGCGGGTCAAGCGCGGCCGGTATCCGCCATGGCAAAAGTTATCAACCGATTGCAGTGCCCGGAGTGCATGGATTTCCTGGCAGGGGTGAAAGGGGCGCCGTTGACGCGCATCGCTTGCGCGAATTGTCAGCAAGCAAAGCAAGATTCGAAGGGACGCGCCAGGTCCAACCACGGTCCTGAATTGAAGTCTACCCTGTGGGCGTTGAAGCGCGGGGAAGTGATCGTCATGTCAGAGGTTGTGGTCGAGAATTCCGTAAGACTTTTTTGCCCGGAAATGTGGGAAGGTCTGTACCACGAGAGCGGAGCTGGCGACCCACTGCACGGGACATGCGACGGAGGAGGATCGGGCGATAGGGGAGAATCGTTAGCTTTGTGCCGGGCTGTGGGCGAGGACGCCCACAGGACAGCCGGCGGGACGCGAGCGCTACAGGACTGTGGAACGTCGGCGCTACAAGCTGCGGGAGGCCAGCGCTACAGGACTGATGGCGGCGTTACAAGAGCTAGAGTGCGAGGGTGGCGGCGGGGCGAGATTTAGATAATCGCCCAGTGCTCTTCACGCGTGAGGTTCGCTTCGGCTCGCGCTTGGCCAGCCATTGCCGGAGTTGTCGACGAGACGTTGGCGACAGATCCCCAAAGAGGATGCCGGCACGCCCGCTGTCGTCTGCCCACATCACCTCGCCGGTTCCCTCAATCAAATGGGAAGTGCCAGGCAAAATAAAGCGCAAGGGGACTTCTGCCGCCGGAATTGGTTCGGCTGCCTGAACGGAGAGGCCGTCCTGGCTGAGTTCCAGAACCAGGGCGGGCAGGGGACCGACGTCGCCGAATCGCAGGTACACAAGCGAATCGGTTTTTTTGCGCCCCGAGCGCCGACGATCGGGCCGCATGAACGCTCGTCCGGCGCGCAGGGAATGGCTCACTTGCTCGAAGACTAGAGGCTTATAAAGAACGAAATTCGCACCGGCATGGAAGGTGCTGCCAATATCGGTACGCGCTCCGATCATCGCGAAGACGACGGGCCGACGCTGCGCAGGAGTAAGTCGCGCCATGTGCGCGACCTGTGCCGCGCCCGGTAAATCGAAATCCACGATGAGGGCGGAATAGTAGCCCATAGCCAGCAATTCCAAGGCCTCTGGCGCGGACGAACACATCTCCTCATCGATTCCAAGCTCATCGAGAGTGTTCAGCAGCACGGCAAGAGATTCGTGCTGGCGACACAGGAGAAGTGCATTCAACTTCATGGTGGCAGCTTATGCCTGGGGCTGGTAACCGTAAAGTAACGGCAGTAATCCGGAATTCTTACCAAAGGAAGGCAGAAATGTTTACGTGAGATGGTCTGTCGCCGCTACGCAGCTGGGGATGTTTTTTGTGCACCACCCGCGGCTTGCGCCACGGGCTTCATTCTTGCGCCACTACGCGGCTGGGGAGGACCACTGCTCACGGCCGCACGTTGCGAGCGCGGGTTTCGCCATTGTTATCGCTCGGAACTTCTGCGGAAGGGTAGGGAGGGATTCGAAGGCGGGCAGCACAGGGTCCCTCCACTCCGAACTCCGATGCTAAATGGGCATCGGAGTTCTCCGGTCGGGATGACAGAGGTTATCAAAGTACGGTGCTCGCGGGCGACTCGATGAGAATGGGTTTCACAGTTAGAAGAAGATCTGGAGAGGGACGTCTCCAAGTCTAGGTTTCGATCATTTTTTCCAGGGCGGGCTTGTCGAGAATAAGCAACGTGGAGCCGCGGAGTTGGGCCAACTTCTTCGCACGGAAGTCACTGAGAACGCGCGTGACAGTCTCGCGGGAGGTGCCGATGAGTTGCGCGATTTCTTCGTGGGTGAGGCTAATCTTGATGCGGATGCCTTCGCGGGTATCGTCGCCGTTGGTCGCCCATTCCAGAAGAAGGCGCGCCAGTTTCTCGCCCACAGAATGGGAGAGGCCCAGGGAGCGAATCATTTCGTAGGCGTTCTGGCAATTTCGGCTCAGATGCCGTGCTGCATTGAGGCAGGCGTCGGAGTGATGTTGCAGGAAGCGCAGAAAATCATCGCGACGGATGAAGTCCAGCTGGCAGGGCTGCAAGGTTTCGCCGGTAAGTTCGTAGGGCCTTCCAGAGATCGTGGCGTGCAGGCCTAGTACTTCTCCCGCTTGGGCGATGCGCAAAATCAGGGTTTTGCCCTCGCGCGAGGTGGTAGTCAGCTTGACGCGCCCGCTGCAAATCACATAGATGCCACGAGGAGCTTGACCTTCCACAAACAGCACGGCCCCTTGTGGATAGGCGCTGGCGTATTTGATCCTCTCCAGGTCATGGAGCGACTGCTTCGGCAGTTGGCAGAAAAAGCCGGTCGTCCGCAACTTGCAGAGCAGGCAATCTTCGGTGATCTGGATGCCGTAGGGCGAGCCCATAGCAGTCATCGGTCGTGGGGGGTCGGTAGTCGACCACTAGCGACAGGGGCACGATAGCACCAAGCAGTCACCCTAGCCTGTGATGTGGGTCACACAAGATTGAGGGAATTTGGATTCGGAGGTCCATGGGCTTCTGGTGATATTTGACGGCTGCGGGCTGGGGTTTATGCGTACCGAGACAGGAGGGAGATCAATAGCAACCGAGCACTTGAGGAACCGAGTGGAAGAACGAGGCGGTCTGCGCCCGACGGGCGGGGACGCCCGTCGCTCCCATTGGGGGAGGCCCGGTGACTAGGATGCTCGCGGTAGAGGCTTCCGGGTTTCGAGTTTCAGGGCGAGTAGTCGCTCTTTGAGTTTGGCAAGTCTACGTTCTTCAGTCTCTCTTTCGATTCTGCGCGCCTGGAGAAGAATTTCGTGTTTTTGGAACAGGGGAGGCTGGATTTCATGTGTCATGCGCGTCAGTCTAATGACGCCCCAGGCATCGGTCAAGTTGTGGAAAACCCGGTCTATTCATTTGATCGTTATCTTGCAGCAATTTACAAGGTTGACGGGTGTGAACCCTAGGTATTTTTGGATGCGTACGATTGCGCTTCAGTGACGATTCAGGAGGCCGCCTGAGTTTCTTCTTCTGGGAAAAATTCATCGAGGGGATAGCCCTGGTCCTGCCATGCTTTCAGGCCTCCGGCCAGAGGGCGTACGCGGGTGATTCCGATCTTTTTCAAGTCCATGGCGACCTTGGCGCTGGTGGCTTCGCTGGGGCAGGTGCAGTAGAGGACAATTTCGCGATCACGCGGGATCTCCGCGTTACGCGCGGGAAGATCGTCGGGCGAGATGCGCACGGCAGTGGGGACGGTGCGGGGATCGACCACGAATTCAAGCGCGTGGCGCAGGTCGACGATGAAGGGGCGCTCGCCGCGATCGAGAGCGTTCTTGAGTTCTGCAACTGTCATGCGCGAGACCCGCAGTGACCGGATGAAGCGCTGGCGCTGGATGTATTTCCAGATGACGTTGCCAATAAGGACCAGGAGCAGGATCAGCAGAAGCCAGCCTGCGCCTACGGCCATCACAACCGCCACTGGGAGTTTTCGTGCGGGAATGTATCCAACCAGGGCGAAGCATGCGGCCCACAGCAGCGAGCCGATTGCGTTCACAACCAAGAAGCGCCGGCGGGACATACCGGAGAGTCCTGCCACCGGCGCGCCCAGATGGCCCACGCCTGGAAGGAATTTCGAATAGATCAGAGCGGTGGTGGTGTGGCGCGCGAAGGCGTTCTCGGATTTGCGGACGCAGGAATCGGGCTCCAGCGAAATCTTGCACAGGATGCGGAGGACCGAGGCTCCGCGGCTGCGTCCGAGTTCGTACCAGACGAGGTCGCCGATTTCTGAGGCCACGACGGTCACGAGAATGATGGCGGCGAGGCTCATGTCGCCGAGAGCGGCGACGGCGCCAGCGGCGATCATGACGGGGGTAAGGAGCAGGGGGAGGCCGATGCGCTCCAGAAGTGCGAGCAGGAAGAGCCAGAGATAGCCGTGACGAAGGACTTCCTGGAGGTGCGGATTCACGCTGTGGTCCTCATTGATGCGTCGAGCTTATCCCATGCCGCAGGGAAGGAGCGAACCTCAGGCGCTAAAGCGCCTATCGCTAGCTAGCCTCTCGGCACGACTAAGTCGTGCCCTTCCCAGGTCGACTTCCAACAGCAGTTTTTCTGCGGCGTGTGAAGTCGTGCCCTTTTCGTGTTGTGCAGACTCTGTTCTGGCCTGCTTCGCCAGACAATTTGCTGAGAGCTGCTGAGGGCAAGACGCCCCTTCGGCAAGCTCAGGGCAGGCACTCAGGACAGCCGGCAAGATGCCGGCGCCACCTAGCGCACTTTGCTCAAGTACTGGTGAACCATCTGGACCGTGATCGATCCCTCGCCTACGGCGGAGGCGACGCGCTTGATCGACGAATGACGAGTATCGCCGGCCGCGAAGACTCCCGGAATAATACTCTCGAAGATGAAGGGATCTCGATCTTCCTTCCAACCCCTTGGACCGTTGCCATCGCGAGGCAGGAGCGAGCCGGTGAGCAGGTAGCCGCGCTCGTCCATCGGGAGCTTACCTCGCAACCACGCAGTGCACGGCACCGCGCCGATGAAGATGAACAGGGCAGCGGTCGGCACGGTGCGTGTCTCGCCGGTTTCGCTGTTTAGGATCGTGACCGATTCGAGATGGTCTTCGCCGTGGACTTCGACGACCTCCGACAAAGTTTCCACCTGGATGTTTTCGATCTTCGCGATCTGGTCGATCAGATATTGCGACATGCCCTTCTGCAGTGAATCGGCACGCACGAGGATGGTGACGCTGCGGGCGAATTGCGCGAAATAGACGGCGGCTTGGCCGGCGGAATTTGCCCCGCCCACGACAAAGACGTCTTCGCCGGCGCAGAGTTGCGCTTCGGTCATGGCAGCGCCGTAGTAGACTCCGGCTTCCTGAAGGCGTTCGATGCCGGGGATATCGAGTTTTCTCCAGGAAAGCCCACTGGCGATGAGCAGGGCGTGGCAGCTGATTTCGCTGCCGTCGCGGAGCTTGACGAAGCGGTAGGGACCGTCAACGCGAAGTCCCACGGCTTCCTGAGGAGAGAGGATCTCGGCTCCAAAGCGGCGAGCCTGCGCGAATGCGCGCCGTGCCAGGTCGGCGCCGGTGAGGCCGGAAGGGAATCCGAGGTAGTTCTCGATGCGCGAACTCATGCCCGCCTGGCCGCCGGGAGCAGAGCGCTCGACCAGCAAAGTCTTCAAGCCTTCGGAGGCTCCGTAAACTGCGGCAGCTAATCCGGCGGGCCCGCCGCCCACGATGACGAAGTCGTAGAAGGTGGTTTCAGCGCGAGTGCGCAGACCCATGCGCGTGGCCAGTTCGTCGACGGGGGGATTGAACAGCACTTCGCCTCCCGGCAGGACCACAAGGGGAAGAGACACTGATTTCAGGTCTACATTCGGAATCAGTTGCTCGATTTCCTTGTCGGGACGAGCGATCTCGATATCGGTCCACTGGTAAGGAATCTGGTTGCGACCCAGGAAGTCCTTCATCTGGTGACTGGCGGGAGACCAGCGGGAGCCCAGTACGCGCAGTCCGGAATAGGGAGCCTTGTATTCCGCCTGCCAGTCTTCGAGGAGATCATCGAGCACGGGGTAGAGCTTTTCTTCCGGGGGATCCCAAGGCTTCAACAGGTAGTAGTGAACCTTGGCCGTGTTGATCGCGGCGATCGCGGCGTTGGTGTCGGCGTACGCGGTGAGGAGCGTCCGCTTGGCCTGCGGAAACAGGCGCATGGCTTGTCCGAGGACATCGAGGCCAGAGACCTGTGGCATGCGCTGATCGGCGAGCAGGAGGGCAAGCGAGTCCCCACGCGTCTTCAACTGCTGTAGCAGGTCGATCGCTTCGGTACCGGAGTCGGTGCCCAGGACGCGGTAGTCCTTGCCGTAGCGGCGGCGCAGGTCGCGCTCCACCGCATGCAGGACATCGCGCTCGTCATCGACAGTGACAATTGCCGGTGCAGCCATCCCCAAAAGTCCTTGAAATATGTAAGGGTACTACGAATGGTGAGGCCAGGTTCGACACAACACTCGAAGATTTAGACGATGGTGGGCGTCATTTGGATTCGGAGAGATCGCGGAGATTGTGGTGCGCCGGGTGTTTCCTCATTTGGGTAGAATTGAGGCCACTGCAATCATAAGGAGACTTTATGGCACCGCAACATCCGCCGCGTTTTCTGAAAATCGTAGAGGATGCCAAGACCCGGGTCCGCGAAACCAATGTGGACGAGGTCAAGACGCGCATGGATCGGGGTGACAGGTTCGTTCTGGTTGATGTGCGCGAGGAGAGCGAGTTCGCAAAGGACCATCTGCCCAACGCGATTCATATGGGCAAGGGAGTGATCGAGCGGGATGTCGAGCAAAAAGTACCTGATCTGAATACACCGATGGTTTTGTATTGCGGCGGGGGATTCCGCTCGGCACTGGCGGCGGATAATCTGCAGAAGATGGGATATACGAACGTGATCTCGATGGATGGCGGGATCCGCGGGTGGCGGGAGAAGGGGTATCCGCTGACGAAGGGGTGAGGGGCGAGGACGCCCCTTCGGAAGCTCAGGGCAGGCACTCACGACAGCCAGCGGGACGCCGGCTACAACAGCGCTACGGTGGCGCTACAACAGGATATCTCAGCGACACGTGGCGCTAATTCATTGCGTTCCTTTTGCGATGCTTAGGGTGTAGGTCTTCTCGCTGTTTCCGTCCGGCGAGGTTACGGTAATGGCAAAACTCGTTGTGCCGCGCTTCAGGGAGGCGCTAAACGGCGCGCCCGACTTGGCGTCGCGTCCGTTGATCTTCAGCGATTTGTAGTTGCTGGACATCGTCGTCGCAGTGATCTGAACTTTCGAGACCTTCTTGTCAACTGACGACGTGTATTCCAACTGCGTTGGTAGGAAATCGATTTCCGTTCCTTCGCTTATTTCGAGGTTGCCGAGCGCGTTGATCCTCTCTGGTGGAATCAGCAGGCAGCCTTCTTTGGTTACGTTGATCGCGACCCAGTCGGGGTTGTGCATGCGATCGCCGACCACCGTCTGCCATACGCCGGGCGGACGTAGCGAGGGCACCAGCACGCTGGGACCGTGATCGACAACGGTTTGCGCCGCGTGTTGAAGGTTGTCGAGATATTTTTCGTTCTCCAGCGGATGGTCGTTGTGGCCGGTCATGATGCGCTTCACGCCGCCTTTTACTCTTGAGCGGAAGACTTCGAGCGTGGACAGGTATTCGTCCAGCGGAGGGCTGGTGGGGAGGTGCAGCCAGAAGGCGTCGGGAATGCCGGGACCGTTGCTGCCGATGGAGTCTCCGGTGAAGAGATAGCCGGTAGCTTTCTCGAAGAGCACGATCGAACCGGGGGTGTGGCCGGGGACCTGGTAGACGCTCAGTTGGCGATCGCCAAGGTTGAAGATGTCGCCGTCCTTGATGTTTTGGAGATTTCTGTTGATGGCGTCCTGAGGCACGCCTTTTTGAGTCAGGGAGGCGACTACCTGTGTGCGGTCGGCATCGTTGATGTGCTCGATGCTGTCGGCGATGAATTTGTCGGCCTGGCCGGTGTGGTCGCCATGGAAGTGAGTGAAGACGACTTCGAGGGGGAGTCCGTCAAGATGGGGTGCCAGGAAGCCTTTCAGGTCACCGGTGCCCATGCCGGAGTCGATGAGTAAGACCTTCTTGCTGCCCTTCACGAGGAACATTTTGTCGTTGGCGTAGTCGCGGATCATGACGACGCCGGGGAGGATGTCTTCGGCGACGTAGGAGGTCTTGTCGCGACGGTCGATGGTGTATTGAAAGGTCGTGACGTCGCTGTCTTTCATGCCGGGCTTGAGGGCGATGGCTCGGATGGTGTAGCCGGTTTTCAGTCCGCTGTCGCCCTGGTTGACGGCGCCCACCCAGAGAAGTTTGTAGGGATCGAATGCAGGGCTGGAAGAGGTGGGCTGGGTGCCATCAAGGGTGTAGTGAATTTGGGCACCCGGCGTCGCCGAGAGCAGAGTTACGGAGTAAGTGGTTGGATAAGTGCCGGGCGCGGGAAAGGCTGTTGGTGTGGCGACAACGTAGGCGCTGGAGTCGGCGGTCTGCGCCCAAGTTGCGGCGGCGAACGCCGGGATGAGCACAGCAAGCGGGGAAAGGAATGCGAGTGCCCTTTTCACGTTCTCTCCTTATGAATGTTTGAACTTCGCCAGTGATTTCTTCGGTAGTCTTGCAGAAGCGCGCAGCTCGTCGTCCATTGCCCCTTTCTCAGTGGAGGTCAGCGGCCGAGTTGCGCCTTTCCTAAGAGTTCCGAGTTGCAAGGGTCCCACGGCTACGCGCACCAGCTGAAGGACTTCTACTCCAAGACAGTTCAGAATCCGGCGGATCTGCCGGTTTCTCCCTTCGTCCAACACAACCTCGAGCCAACTGTTTTTCTGGCCGCTTCGCAGGCGGCGAGCAAGCTTGACCCGCAACACTTCACCGTCAGACGCTAGTACGCCATGATGCATGGCGTCGAGTAGATCCTGATCGGCAATGCGATCGATGTGCACATGATACGTTTTATCAATGTGGCTTTCTGGAGCGAGCACTCGATCTGCCCACTCGGAATCATTCGTCAGCAACAGGAGACCCTCGCTCGCTTTGTCCAGACGGCCCACAGGAGCAACCCAAGGTAAATCATCGGCGAGCAGGTCGTATACGGTTTCGCGTCCCTGCTCGTCGGATGCAGTCGTCACGACACCGCGAGGCTTGTTTATCATCAAGTAGACATGCTCGCGGGCGGCGATTGTTCTTGCGTCCACCTCAATGCGATCTTTTCCCAGTTGTACTGGAAGCTCGGGATCTCGTGCCAGCCTTCCATTGAGATGCACGTGCCCGCCACGGATTAATTCGCTGGCCTGCGAACGGGAGCAATAGCCAAGCTTGGAAAGGGCCCGCGCCAAGCCAACCCTTCGTACGTGGTCCCTGCTTTTCAACTTGTCTTCTCGTTTGCTTATTCGCAAAACGAAACTTTTGGACGTGCCGTTTTATCATCGGCGAGACTAAGTCCCTCACTTCACAGCCACATCGACTCTCCGGGAGACGGCTGCCTGGTTCTCTCGACGCTGAGGCACCTAAAGTAAGTCCCCAGTTTTACTCTCTCGTCTATAATGGGCTCCAGTTGCTTCCACGACAGCACCGGGCACAAACTCAGCAATTTTATTTGTACTAGAACGGCGCCTCGCGGTGGTTGCTTCCAGTAACGATTATCAACCCACGTCAAACGACATGAACCTGGGGATGTTTGCATTATGAAGCGACCCAAGTCTCCCACCATTGCCTACTTCTCGATGGAGATCGCCCTCGATCCCGACATGCCGACTTACAGCGGCGGTTTGGGAATGCTGGCGGGCGACACCCTCCGTTCGGCCGCTGACCTAGGCGTCGCATTGGTGGCAGTATCGCTGGTCTATCGCAAAGGATATTTCCGGCAATATCTCGATGGCTCCGGGAACCAGTCGGAACAGCCGCAACAATGGGAACCGGAACGCACTCTAAAGCAGGTGGAAGGGCGGGTTTCGGTCGAGATCGAGCAGCGCCAGGTTTGGATCCGTGCCTGGCAGTACGACGTTTTGGGAATCGAAGGCGACATTGTGCCGGTCTACCTGCTCGATACCAATCTTCCCGAAAATTCCGAACAGGACCGCCACCTTACTGATTCGCTTTATGGTGGCGACGACCGTTATCGGCTGTGCCAGGAGATCATTCTAGGATTGGGAGGATTGGGGCTTCTGCGCAAGCTGGGCCACGATCGTATCCAGGCCTACCACATGAATGAGGGGCACTCGGCTCTGTTGGCGCTCGGTCTGCTGGAGAAGCGATTGGATCAGAGCTTCGCCGGTCGCGTGCGGCAACTCGACATCGAGGGCATCTCGCACATGTGCATCTTCACAACGCACACGCCCGTCCCCGCTGGACACGATCAGTTTCCCAAGGGGCTTGTTAAGCAACTTCTCGGAGATGAACGCCTCGATCTGCTGGAACAGACCCAGGCATTGCATGACGACTCCCTGAACATGACGTACCTGGCCCTGCGCTTCTCCGGTTACGTGAATGGAGTTGCCATGCGGCACGGCGAAGTTTCGCGCGGCATGTTCCCCAACTACGCTATCAGCGCCATCACAAACGGCGTGCACGCACGCACCTGGACCTCTCCGGCATTTTCGGAATTGTTCGATCAATACATCCCGAGCTGGCGGACTGACAACAATTATCTGCGCTACGCCATCAGCATCCCGCTGGAAGACATTCGAGCGGCGCATGCGAAGTCGAAGGACGCGCTCATTGCGAAAATTCGGGAACGAACTGGGGTGGGGCTGGATCCCAAGATTTTCACCATGGGATTTGCCCGGCGCGCGTCGACTTACAAGCGCGCGAACCTGTTGTTTCAAGACCGCGAGCGACTGAAGCGGATTGCGCGGGTTGTTGGTCCGATTCAGATCGTGTATGCAGGCAAGGCGCATCCGCGCGATGAAGGTGGCAAGAAGATCATTCGCGACGTTTTCAACGGAGCTGCGTCGCTGGCCGACACGATTCGCACCGTCTATGTCGAGAACTATGACATGCATTGGGGACGGTTGATCACGAGTGGTGTCGACATCTGGCTGAACACTCCCATGCGTCCGCAGGAAGCCAGTGGAACCAGCGGCATGAAGGCTGCGCTGAATGGTGTGCCGAGTTTCAGTGTGGTCGATGGCTGGTGGGCGGAAGGCTGGATCGAGGGTGTAACCGGTTGGGCGATTGGCAATGCTGAAATCGTGGAAGATCCTGCCTCGGAAGTTTCCACGCTTTACGACAAGCTCGAGCGGCAGATTCTGCCCATGTTCTACGGCACGTCGAACCGATACACGGAAGTGATGCGTTCTGCCATCGCCTTCAATGGATCGTTCTTCAATACGCAGCGCATGGTGCAGCAATATTTGGCGAATGCGTATATCTTGCGTGAAGTCACACCAGCCAAAGGCAAGCAGGTCGTCTCAGCAGTAGTGTCGTAGAGGGGGGAAGGTGCGACGGCCTGGAACGCACCACCAAGTCTTCCAACCAGACTTTCTTTACTGTGGGGTCGGCGGGGTGTCGGTCTGCAAGCTGGTTTCAAGTCTCTTCAGAGTGCCGAGCGAATGGGCAACGGATTCCTGCTCTCGAATAGCAGTCTGTCGTTCCAGCAACTCGCCCAACCAGCCTATTGCAACACGCTTCACTTTCTTGACCATTTCTGGAAATTCATCGAGCTTGATCTCTAGCAGACCAGCTTCGGTCAGCGACCTCCAAACTCGCTGATTTTGGACCTGCTCATTTCGACTTTCCATTCTTTCTCCGCTCCGGCGTTATCACTGCGAAACCGCTGACTTCAAACGTCAGGTTTGTTCGGATTGAATTTGAGATAGATATATGCGAGGAACTGGTTAAGCTCCGCCCAGAAAGATTGCTCCCGGTCATGGGGGTCGACCCCGGATTCGGCCATGAAAACGAGCCGTTCTTCCCAGGCTTCTCGCTCAGCCTGTGAGATCTCGTCGGCACTTCGCCATTCCGGCGGCTGGGGACATCCCACGACTCTGTGCTCCGCGATCACTCGACCGTCCTCAAGAATGAAGTCCCGCCATACGAGTCCCCATCTTACGTCCTTGAGAACGCCCGATTTCAAACCATCTGCCGATTCAAATGCGATGACTTGCCCTGTTTCCGGAGGCCAAGTCGCTCTAATGCCGGCAGTTTCCGCAGAGGTCTTCATGATGGGTAAGTAGGCGGGAAACTACCCCTAATTGCTTTCTCCGGCGCCAGGAGCACGGCCGACAATCTGAGATCGCTTGACAGTCGGCCTGGGCCACGGGTTACGAGATATCACGTCCTCTACCAGTTGCTCCACCATTGCTATGAAGGTGTCACTCCCGCGTCCAGGAATTGAGGTGGCCAGCGCCACGGTTCGTCTGCTGAGCTGAGGAACGACTTCCATCTGCGGAATGGATTGGCTCTGCTGTCTTAGGTAACCGATCCAGAGAAGCGTCACCCCGTTATAGGCCAGACTCTTTACGACACTGACCATCGACTCGGACGCACTCCCGTAGCGGATCGCCATACTGACGAGAATCAGTTCAATGCTGGCAAAGACTCCAAAGCCAAGCGCAATCCCGAACTCCCGCTGGCGCCAGCAATGCCGCAGGTAGCGACAAAGAATCATCAACAGACAGAAAAGTCCGCACTGTATGACCCGCACGCTGCGATCGAAGCTGAGCACCGCCGCCACCACTCGGTCGGCGCTTCCTTCATAGGTGGTAAGGGCATTCACGATCGCAAGCAGGAGGAACAATCCAGTGGTCCACCGGAATATGATCCTTCCCAGATTCTGCGCGCCCCCATATTCCTTGAAGAGCCTGTGCAGGATTTCATCCATCACTGTGACTGCTAGGATCACACTGATGGCGTTCCCGGTCCAATATACGTCGAAATAGGCGTCCTCGTGGAAGAAGCGGTACGTGACGAACAGGATCGCCGATTTCAGAATCTGAAAGACAATGTAGGAGAAGAACCTGGGGAAAACAGTGTGCTGTTTGCGATGCACCATGTAGGCAAGCAGCATGACTTGCAGCGCCGGCCCACCAAGCCAACTCAGAGACATTAGCCAGTTCGTCGCGTGGTCCATACCAAGGTCGAGAAGCATACCTCTCCCTCGGCGGCCATGCAATATCTATCTTGCGGCGCCGGTTTTTCTGCCTATGGGGTCACCTTATCTGGTCGGACTGCAACCTCGCGCGCGGCATAAGGGCATCGGATCGGTGCCGTCGGCAAGAATCACGTTCTGTTCGGCTCGAATCCCAGGGGCTCCCTGGGCCGTGCCCTTCGGGATTGCGCAGTACATTCCAGCCAATGCCAACGCGGTGAGCAGAATCTCGATCGACTTATTCATCGGGGGAGCCTCCGAAAAGCGGGGATGGTGGTGCGTCGCGCAGTATATGCCTGGCCAGTAGGATGTGCGACTGTGAATAACGATTTTTTTTGGGAGTCCCGTTACCAGACAGCATCTGGGAATTGGCTCATTTTGCGACGGCGTTCCGGTCTTCTCATCGAACTTGACGAGCCGAGCCGAACCCGCCATGGAGATCCCGCGCCGGGTAGGAGTGGCAGCACGAGGGCACTGGAACACAGAGTGGTCTTGAGGGAAGGCGGGTCGTGGTGCGGGTTTGCCTGTGGGCGGGGCGGATGTGCGTCAGAACGTTTCTTTCGCACCTTCGGTGCTGTGGTGTTTCCGACGTTCACCCACACCTTACGCCGTGGGCTACACTCTTGCGCCGCTGCGCGGCTGACATGTGCTGGTGTTTTCCCACCCAACCCTTGCAAGCATGAGTGTCACGTACAGACGGGACGCCCACCGGACAGCCGGCGGGACGCCGGCGCTACTTGCGGATATGCTCGGCTAATTCCGCTCGTGGCACAGACGTCTGCTGACCGGTCTCTAGGTTTTTGAGGGCGAAGATGTCGGATTTCACTTCGTTCTCGCCGACGATGAGGGCGTAGCGCGCTCCCAGCTTGTTCGCCGTAGGGAAGGATTTCTTCAGCCGGAAGGTTTCGTCGCCCAGCTCAACCACCAGATCATGCCGTCGGAGCTCTCGCGCCAGCTTTCCTGCTTCGCGATTCATGCCTTCACCCAGCGGTGCGATGTAGACGTCGGGCTTGCGCACGACTGCGTCGGCGGACTCCTGCAAGGACATCACCAAGCGGTCTTCGCCAATCGCGAAACCGATGCCGGGAGCGGCGGGACCGCCCAGCGCTTCCGATAGGCCGTCGTAGCGACCGCCGCCGAGGATCGCGTTCTGGGCGCCGAGGGCTCCATGGGTGAACTCGAAGGCGGTGCGGGTGTAGTAGTCGAGCCCGCGGACGAGCCGGTCGTTGAGCGTGAAGGGTATGCCGACGGCCTTCAAGATGGCTTGTACCTCTTCGAGGTGTTTGCGGCAGCCTTCGTCGAGGAACTGGCTGATGCGCGGAAGCTTTTCGATGATGGGCTGATCCTCAGGCACCTTGCAGTCGAAGACGCGCAGAGGATTGGTTACCGCCCGCCGCTGGCAGTCTTCGCACATTTGCGCAGCGACGGGTTGCAGAGCCGCCCGTAGCGCTTCGTTGAAGCGCGCCCGATCGGCAGGGCAGCCCACCGAATTCAACTGAAGATTCCAGTCCTTGGTTCCGAGGCGGTCGAGCAGAGTGGCCAGCATTTCGAGGATCTCGGCGTCGCGGGCCGGGGACTCGCTTCCTGCGGTGCTGGGGCCGATCACTTCGGCGCCGATCTGGTAGAACTGCCGATAGCGGCCTTTCTGAGGGCGCTCCCGGCGAAACTGGGGACCGATGTAGTAGAGCTTCTGCAGGCCCTTATCCCAGAGTTTGTGCTCGATGTAGGCGCGGACGACTCCGGCGGTGTTTTCGGGACGCAGGGTGAGCGATTGACCTTTGTCGGACTGCGCGCGCCCGCGGTCTTCCCAGGTGTACATCTCCTTGGCGACGATATCGGTCTCTTCGCCAACGCCGCGGGCGAAAAGTTCGGTGGATTCGAAAATGGGCGTTCGAATTTCCTGGAAGTTGTAGGCACGAAAGACGTCGCGCGCGGCGGCCTCGACAAAGTTCCAGAGCGCCGTTTCGGGCGGGAGCAGATCGCGCGTTCCTCGGATGGACTTGATCAATGCAGTTCTCAGTTCTCGGTTCTCAGTTATGGCACTGGGTAGGTGGAGGGACGGGCGTCTCGCCCGTCCCGGCGGGCGGTGACGCCCGCCGTTCCATTACCGAGCCCCCGCTCCATTGCCAGGGCCCAGTCAACCCTGCTCGGCCAAATACGAGTCTTTGTAACCCAGATAATTTCGAGCGTAGCGCATGATGGTTTCGTCATCTTCTGGCCCCAGCTTGCGGCGAAGTTTTCCTGGTGAGCCCATCCACAGCGATCCTGGCTCGACGACCGTTTTCTCGGGAATCAGTGTACCCGCTGCGATGATCGATCCGGTTCCGATGCGTGCGCCGTTCAGGATGATGCAACCCATCCCGATCAGGCAGCGGTCTTCAATCACGCAGCCGTGCAAGGTCACCGAGTGGCCGACGGTCACGTATTCTCCGAGGTAGACGCCGTACTTCTCTTTCATTCCGTGCAGAACGCCGCAGTCCTGCACGTTCGAGTGGGCGCCAATGCGGATTTCGTGCACATCCCCACGCAGGACGGCATTCATCCACACGCTTGCATGTTCACCGAGCACGACGTCGCCGATGACCTGCGCCGATACGTCGACAAAACAGGATGCTGGCACGGTGGGAGCTTTACCTTTGTAGGAGCGAATCATGGTTTAGCGATTAGCATTTAGCACTTGGCATTTGGCGGGGCTTGCTGTTTCAAAGTCCGAGAATGCGGTCCATTGTTCTGTTCGTTGGCACCTGCCCAACTTGCCTACGAGGAGAATCCAACGTCTAGGATACTATGACCGCACTGTGCGCTTGGTTGACGACCCGCACGGGCCGCGCTACGTTACGGTCGCACCGTCACCATTACCACCCCGTGCG
>Ga0075424_100001559_pt1 | contig 20233 bp, 22 predicted proteins | sample SoiMethybrSBSTD3_FD_75301 | JGI IMG/M metagenome (GOLD analysis project Ga0075424, IMG submission 75301) | Bulk soil microbial communities from a Populus tree surrounding site in Tennessee, USA - Soil MetaG P. TD hybrid SBSTD3 | ecosystem: Environmental > Terrestrial > Soil > Tree plantation... | reverse complement strand
GTACATCCCGCGCGATGAGCCCATGGAGCGTGGCGAGATCGGCCTGCACGCGCGCAGGGTCGAGCCCCCGGGACGCCATCGCTGCGCGTTTTCGATCGTTCCGCTCCAACATGATCGATCTCTGATTTCGCAGACGCACGTGCGTGCCCTCCTAAAACTTGATTACGATACGGCCGATTTCGGTTTTCTCGAGTAGCCGGTAAGCGTTACCCGTCAAAGCGGGGGGGCCGTGGGAGCAGCCTCTGAAGGTTGGTCGCTCTTGAAGCCGGCGAGCACAACAGCAGGAAAATTCGACGAATCGCTTTCACAAGACTCCTCCTTTCACGCGGCATCTGATACCGCCCATCGCCGGCCTTCGCCTTGGCGGCCGGCTTCCGTTCACCCTATAAAGACACTGAACCGTCGACGCCCGTTTATCGGGGGATAGCGGCGCAGTCGATCCTTGTTTATAATGACCGGGACGACTGGATCGATGGGAAGGCGATGAGAGACACAGACGAGCTGATCAAGTTCTTCCAGCGAGGTCCGGAGCGTGGATGACTCTGAGGAGTACTTCCGCCTTCTCTTCAAGCGCTTTTATGGGCCGTTGTTCCGCTTCTTCGCCCGCCGCGGTTTCAAGACGGAAGAGTGCCAGGATCTGATCCAGGAGACGTTCTTGAAGGTCGACCGCGGTCTCTCCGGCTTCCGGGAGGAGTCGAGCTGGAAGGGCTGGATCTTTCAGATCGCGGACAATACGGCGAGCAACGCGCCAGGACGCCGGGGCGGCAGGTCAGCACACCGAGCTGGAGCGCCTGATCGCTTTCTACGAAAAGGGAGTGACCGAGGCGGAACGCGAAGAGGTGTTGGACCACCTATGCTTGCCTTGCTGTACAAGTGGGAGAAAATTCGCGAACCAGAACCTTGGCTCTTTGGTACTATTAAGCGTAGGTGCTTGCTGTATTGGCGAGTGAAGCTATGGAAGATTCTTCGAACCAAAAAGCAGAAGGCCAGGTAGACTTGGACGATTTTCTTCTCACTATGTCACCTCCTGAGAAGGAGATACTGCGCTATCTAAGGAGAGTCGCGCGCGGAATTGTTGCCGCGCCTGACGGCCGCAGGGGCGAACTCCGGCGGAGCATCTAGGGCGAGGCCTAGAGGGTAGACCCTCCGTCGAACGAAAGACGTGTTAGCTGCTTGGCACCTCCGCTACGCTCCGGTGCCAAACTGGCTTTTGCGTTCAGCGGAAGGGGTCTCTAGCCACGAGGACAACCTGAAAGGAATGTCGTCATGGCTATAGGCGGGTGCCCAACGTTGATTGGCGTTGAGCAGATGCGTCAGCAATTCGCTCGAACGCCAGCAGCCCGTGGCAGAAGTCGGTTTTCGCGGAACTCTGTTAAAATGTAACGATAACGCTACGAAACGACTTGCGCGCTGGACGCTTGGCCGCGGGTCGAAGCCATCGTTCAGAGGATCGAGGAGATAGCCGCCAGGGGGTGCGAGGAGAACGGATCCGCGGTCCTCGGTGCCGCCGCTGTACGTGCGCAGAAGCCTTTCGACCAGCCGACCAGGCCGAAGAAGTCCCCCGCGCCTCTCTTCCATGCGTTCACCCGCCGCGTCCGTCGCGAGCTCTATGAGGCGTACCATCTTTCCTGGCAGCTTTTTCGAGACGCCGCAGACCGCTTGCGAGCAGGAGACCGTACCGCGAGATTCCCGCGGGGAAGCTTTCCTCCCGCCCTGCCCTTCGTCAGCGCCTTGGCTCCTCTCGGAGCCCCCTGGATAGGGACCACGCCCAGGGCTTTGTGTCTGCCGCCCTCCGGGCTTCGCGGTTCCGGTGTGCGATAGGAGGTGCCAAGCCATCGCGCACCGGGATTACATCCCAATCGAAGAGTTGCGAGACAGGAAAACCAGGTTTCGGGAGTCTCAGTTCGATGTTTGCGTCAAGCCGATGGCGGCAGGCATCTCGGCCCGGTCGAAGCAGGCGTGCTCGATCCTGCTTTGCGTCACCTTCATCCCGGTTTGCGCCATCGTCATCGAGATGAGCGTCACCGCCATCCCGGGCTGAGTCACCGGCAACTCGGGCTGCGTCACGCGGGTCTCGGCGTGCGTCACCACGACCGGGTGGTGAGTCGCCGCCATCGCGGTTTGCGTTACCGAGCTCGAGTTTTGAGTCACCCGCCCCGCGGGTTGCGTCACCAGATTCCCGGGTCGCGTTACGCAATAGTCTTGGTACCTCACTACCATCGGGAGTTGCGTCACCACATTCGCGGGATGCGTCACCAGATTCGCGGGTCGCGTTACGCAATAGTCTTGGTGCATCACTACCATCGGGAATTGCGTCACGCTCATCGCGGGTCGCGTTACGCAATCCGCGGATTGCGTCACCAGCATCCCGGGTTGCGTAACGCAGCAAGGGATCGCCGTGACTCACACCGGGATGCTCGTGTTGCACGAGCCGTCTGTCGTGTCGCAAGAACCGGGTCCGGGACCTCGCCATCACGACGGGCGTGTCAGCCGCCGGCTATGGCGTTGCTCGCAGCGGTCTTCCGGTAGCGCGTCGGCCACTTGCCGGAGCCGGTCTGCTCGACGGCGACGCCGCCATCTGCGATCAGCTCTTGCAAGACGCGATAGAGAGAGCCGCGATCCGGTTCGTAGCCGATCGCCTGGCAGATTTCGTTGCGCGTGAAGATCTCGGGGATGTTCTCCAGCGCAGCCACGACATCGTTGTGCAGCTCCCAGGGGCCTCGCCGGGCGGGTTTGGGAGGCGTTGGCAGCGGCGCATGGAGAGCGGGCACGGCCGGAAGGGGCTTCGACGCCGCGGGCGATACCGCCACCGCGGGCACTGGCAGAATCTCCACCCCACCGCCGCCCGCGGCCACCCAGACAAGCTGCAAGGCTCGGAGTTGGTGCTGGTGGGCGGTCTCCAAGAGCTCGTGGCCGGTGCGAAGCTCCTCCTCCAAGCGTCGCTTGCGCTGCTCGTATTCGTCGCGTGTCATGATGCAGGGGATTACATCACAACGAACAGGACGCGCGCAAGGGATCAGGGTCGGCGGCTCGCTCTGCCCTCTCGGCGGGCTATGGATTTCCCTGCCCGCTTTTCACTCGCGCGTAATCCTCCGGCACGTCGAGGTCGGCCAGAGCGGCCACGGGCCAAGGCACGACTTCGGCTTCGCTCCGGTGGCGTTTCACCACCTGCCGGCCGCAGCCCTCCTCGGTCATCATCAGCAGCTCCGTGAAGAGGCTCCGGTCGTAGACCATGGGCGGCGCGTTGACGCCTTCGTAGTCGGAGATGACGAGCGGCGCCGTGCTGGTCCGATAGCGGGCGATCATCTCGGCGATCATTTCGGAGGTGACGAAAGGCATGTCCGCCAGCAGGACCATGGCCGCTTGCGCCTTGAATCCCTGCACTGCCATGACGCCGCTCTTGAGCGAGGTGTTGATCCCCTGCTGGTAGAGCGGATTGAGCGCCCACTCACAGGGCAAGCCTTCAAGCTCGCGGGCGGCCTTGTCCGACTCGTGGCCAAGCACGACCACCAATGGCGAGAGGCCCCCGGCCAGCGCTCGCTTCGCCGCCTGCCGCAGCACCGTCTCTCCTTGCAGATCGAAGAGGAGCTTGTTGCTCCCCATGCGGCTCGAAGTGCCGGCGGCAAGTAGAATTCCGGCAACGTTTCCGGCTCGATCAGACGGCATGAATCGCCTCCTTGCGTTCGGAGAGGTGACGCGGCTCGCGGCCAGCGGTGAAAGCGAGAAGCTCGGCCACGATGCTCAGCGCCACCTGCCGCGGCCCGTCGGCCCCCAGATCCAGCCCCACCGGGCCGAAAACCCGTCCGTCTCCACTCGTTCCAACGTCGCGCAGAATGGACTCTGTCCGCTCTCGCGGACCCAGCACTCCGACATAAGGAAAGCCTGCCGCGAGCAGCCGCCGCACCCACTCGCGGTCGTGCGCCAGGGAGTGCGTCTTCACCACCGCCAGCGAGCGCTCGGCCGCCGGCAGGACGATCCCCGGATCTTCGGGCCGCCCCACCAGCCGCTGCGACGCCTGTGGGAACCATGCCGCGTCCAGCAAGGCCGGCCGGTGATCCACGACGGTGACGCGGAAGCCGGCGTCGGCGGCGTAGGCGACGAGCGGCCGGGCGTCGTCCCCGGCGCCGCAGACGATGAGATGGGGCGGCGGCGGCAGGACCTCGAAAAAGATTCCGCGCTCGGCGGTCGTCTGGACCCCTGAGCGTCCCGCTGGCAGTAGTTCCCGGGCGTGCTTCACGGCGAGCCGGTCCAGATCCGGCGATCCCAAGGAGCCGTGAACGGTGCCGTCCGGGGCCATCGCCAGGGTGGCACCCAGATCCACCTCACCGTCCACCACGGTCATCACCGAGAATGGAGAATCGCCTGCCAGGAGCCCCCGTAGCTTGTCCGCCAGCTCTGCCAGAGGGCCTTCGGTGGCCGCCTGGACAAAGACGTCCACCAGTCCGTTGCACCCCAGCCCGAGGCCCCACACGATGTCCTCGTCGGCGCCCGTGCTGTAGTGCCGCAGGCTTGGGCGACCGGTCGCCAGGACGCCTTTCGCCACCTCGCGGACGTCCGCTTCCAGACAGCCGCCGCTGACGCTGCCGAGAGTGTCTCCCGTCTCTTCGATGAGGAATTTCGCGCCCGGGCGGCGGTAGGCGGAGCCGACGATGCGCACCACGGTGGCGAGCGCCGCACGCCGTCCCGCCGCCTTGACCGCCGCAAGCCGCGACAGGATTTCTGCTGTTTCCTTCCAGTGGTTCATACCCCGCCCCTCCGACGCTCGACAAAGATACCCCCTGGCAGGGGAAGGATCAAGCCGCAAGGGCGTTAGACTAGGCGGAACACCGGCGAGGAGATCGAGATGCAACCACAGACTGAAGCGGAGAGAGCCTGGCAGCCGCCTACGAAAATTGAGGCACGGGTCGAGCGGACCGGAGAGGCGCGCTGGAATCTCGCTCAACGACTGGGCTTTCGCTTCCTGTTTTCGTATTTCGTCTTGTTTTTTCTCACCGGGCAAGAGGTATCAGGCATTCCGTTCAGCGAGTCTCTTGTCGAAAAATACACCAAGCTTTGGTACGGGATCGCCGTTTGGATCGGCAAGCATCTTCTCCACCTCAAGTATGACTTCCCCATGAATGGGGATGGCAGCGGCGACACCACCTTTCGATGGATTCTTCTGCCATGCTATTTGACGCTGGCCGGAATCGTGACGGTCTTCTGGTCGGTACTCGACAGGAGAAGGCCCAATTACAAACGCCTCTACGCATGGCTCCGGCTCCTGCTCCGCTTCTCGCTGGCAACGGCAATGATCATCTATGGCATCTCCAAGGTGATTCCCAACCAGATGCCGGCCCCGCGCTCTTTTATGCTGCTGCAACGAGTTGGCGAGCTCGCGCCGATGCGGCTGCTGTGGACCTTCATCGGCGCATCCCCGGCGTTCGAGACCTTTACCGGCGTGGCCGAATTGCTGGCCGGTCTCCTGTTACTGGTGCCTCGGACTACACTGCTGGGCTCCCTGATCTGTGTCGCGGACATGACCATGGTCTTTATGATGAACATGTGCTACGACGTGCCGGTCAAAATCATGTCCTTCCACTATCTGGTGATGGGTGTGCTCCTCGTTGCTCCGGACCTGCACCGTCTGGCGGCTCTATTCCTTTTCGATCGCCCCGTCGCCGCTGCTGAAGCACGTCCACTATTCGCACGGAAACGGCTCGATCAAGCCGTGCAGATCCTCTTCTTTGTATTTGGCCTTTACATGATTTATACGGGTGTGAGCTACGGCATCAAGCGATACGAAAAAAGGAATCCGCCAAAGCCACCGCTCTACGGAGTCTGGTCCGTCGAGGAGATGGCCGTCGATGGTAAGGACGTGCCTCTGACCACCGCCACTGCCGTGGACCGATGGCGTTGGGTGACCCTCGAAAGGCCGGGCGAGATGAGGCTGGAGCTGAAAACGGGAGCGCGTGAGAGCTATGCGATCAGTCTCGACAGGGCAGCGAAGAGAATGACGCTCGGTAAATATCAGAAAGATCCGGCAGGCAAGCCCTTGCTGGATGCGGCGGGCAAGCCCCAGAAAGACCCAAACTGGCATGGAGATCTCTCATTCAAGGAGCCCGAGACGGATGTGCTCGTCCTGGACGGCACCCTGGACGGCCATCGCACCCATGCCAAGCTGCTCAAGATGCCGCTCATCGCCAAGAGTTTCCACTGGATCCTTGATCCTCCCAAGGAGTGAGGATGAGCAAGGCCTTCAGGCGAGATCGTCCGCGGGTGGCGGGACATCGGGATACGGTTCAATGGGACCTTCGAGCGCTCCCATGGCCGCGATGAACAGATGGGGGAATGACAGGGGGACGGTCTGGCAAAGGTGCAAGATCCGCCGGCGCAGCGTAGCGGCCTCCTCGCCGGGACCGGCGGCCATCCGATAGAGCTCCCGCCAAGCCTCAATCTCCCCACGGTCGAGGAGCTGAGCCAGCACTTCGTCGCTCTCCAACGCCAGACCTTCGCGATTCCAGAGGGCCTGCGAACGTGAGAGATCGAAGCGGCTCAACTGCCGGCCTCCTTTTCTCCAAGCAGGAGGCTTGACAGGACCCGAGCCCAAATTCGACCACGGGTCATTACAAATTGCCAGTCGTTCCAAGGCGGCTGGAGCCCGCGATAGGTCGCCAGATCGATCTCCGCCACGTCGACAGGCTCGGCAGATCCCAGCCGCTCGACGACCTCGGCTAGAACCGACGCGCCACTCGGCTGGGGATAGAGCTCATCGAGCCTCCGCAGAGCTTCGCGTACTCCCTCCTCTCCCAAGCGCTCAAAGAGCACTACGACATCGAGATAGTCCCGGGTGGTGAAACGCGTGGCGAGCAGCCAAGCCTTGATGCGCGCCATCTCGGCGAGCGTGGGCACTCGTAGCCCGGCAACCTCCTCCGTCTCCAGAGGTTGGACACGACGGAGCTGGCGGATGCCGGTCAGGATACCGTCCAACCGCCCGAGGATGAGGACCGGCCGGCGGACCCGCGAGGTCTGCCAACCGGCGGCAGCCTCCAGATCGGCCAGGACATCGTCGAACCGCTCCCGGAGATCCTCAAGAACATGATCTCCATCGAAGCTGACTCGATGTCCGGCATGGAGCGCCGCAGCGGTCCCTCCTACCAGCACCGACTCCGGCACCAGGGCCTGGAGATGGCGCTCGGCCGCCAGAAGGTCTTCCCAGTCAGGATGGGTCTCTCCGGTCATGCTCCAAAGAATAGCGCGGACAGGCGCCCGATGGCATGATCGTCTGGTTCTTCGGCCGATAGGAAACGCACTTGAGGCCCGGCCCAAGGGGAAGGAAGTTTGATTTGAACCAGGCGACGATCATCGTGGAAGGCACGTTCCGGGAAGGCTACGAGAGATACTTCGAGGAGTACTCGCGGATCATGAAGGCTTTTCTGGCGAAGCACCAGGGAACTACCCTACGCAGGCAGCTCGTCAAGAAAACGCTCTATGGCACGCATTCTCCCAGCCTGATCATGGTGATCGACTTCCCGAGGGAAGAGCTTGCCGAGTCCTTGTTCTTCGAGCAGGAGTATCTCGACGTCATCCCTCTGCGGGATCGAGTCTTCGCGGATTTCAGGATGTACCTGGCGGAGTACGGGAACGTCTGAGACTGGCGCGCCTCTTGCTCTTCCTTCAAGTAGGCGTCGGGAGCGGTCCCGCTCCTGGCGCGTCGCCATCGAAAGGAGGCACACCGATGATTACGCGAAACGTTTCTCTGCCCGAGTTGGGACTGATCGCGGGAACCCGCGCGGCCCTGGGCGCCGGAATCGCCCTCTTGCTGGGCGAGCGGCTCGACTCCAAACCGCGGCGGGCCGTGGGCTGGACACTTCTCGCCGTGGGTGCGTTGACGACCATCCCGCTCCTCGCGGAGGTGTTGCACCACAAGCCGGCGCCCGAGGTGGCGCCATGATCAGAAAACTCAAATCGGGCGAGTACCGCCTCTACTCGCGGAAGAAGGACGCGAAAACGGGCAAGCGGAAGAACCTGGGCACCTTCCACTCGCTCGAAGCCGCAAAACAGCACGAGCGCGAGGTCCAGTTCTTCAAACGCGGCTGAAGGTTTCTCTGGCGCCAGGCCTGGGGCGCAACTTCAGCGGTCCCCATCAGCCCTCCGGCGAGCACTCTCTTGTTTGACGGGATTGCTTTCGGGTGTGCCGAAGGCGTCGAGAGCCAAACCGACCTAGAGAAGGGGCCGCACGTGAAAAAGCACACCGCCAAGACCCTGAAGATGAAGCTCCACCGTGAGACGCTACGCGCCCTGGAGGCACAGGAGCTCGGCGCCGTGGCCGGCAGCGCGACCAATCAGCGCACCGTCTGTGGCACCTGTCACACATGTTACGTGATCAACACGCATTGCGTCCCTTAAGGGGCTCGGCTCCTGGGTCAGGCTCTCAGGACAGAAGCCCACGGCGAGCAGCGTAGCGGACGAGCTCGGCGGCGTTGTGGACGCCCAGCTTTTCCATCAGACGGCAACGGTGGTTGTCGGCCGTCTTGACGCTGATTCCCAGAACGCGAGCGATCTCCTTGGTGGTGCGAGCGTCGACCACCAGGTGGAAAACCTCGCGCTCGCGGGGGGAGAGAGCCCCATAGGGATCTTCGGCGGACTCCGGTTGACCGAGCTGCTCGGCGAGCACCCGCGCCGCCTGGGGCCCGAAGTAATCCCGGCCGGCGTGGAGGGCATGCACGGCGGCGAGCAGCTCAGCCACGGCGCTATCCTTGACCAGGTAGCCGGAGGCGCCGGCGCGCACGACCGGAAGGACGTACTCTTCCTCTTCGTGGACGGTGAGGGCGAGCACGCGCACCTGCGGCATCTCCTGGTGGATACGGCGCACCGCCTCCAGTCCCGAAAGGCGCGGCATGATGAGGTCGACGACCGCCACCTCGGGTTGCGTGGCGCGCGCCTTTTCCACCGCTTCCAGGCCGTCCGCCGCCTCGGCCACCACCTCACACTCGCCGCTCTCCACCAGCAGGCTCACCAGCCCCTGACGCACCAGGGTGTGGTCGTCGGCCACCAGGACCCGAACCCGGTGGGTCACGGACTTTCCTCTTCCGCCACCGGCACCGCGGCCGAGAGGACGGTTCCCTGACCGGGGACCGAGGCGATCGCCAGGCGCCCGCCGAAGAGCTCCAACCGGTCGCGCATGCCGCGCAGGCCGGAGCCCGTCGTCGCCCCTTCGCCGAAAATCGCCTGCGGCTCAAAACCCCGCCCGGCATCGGCTACCCGCAGGACCAGGGACTCTCCGGAACGCCACACTTCCACCTGGGCGCGGTCCACGCCGGCGTGCCGGAGGACGTTGGTCAAGGCCTCCTGGACGAGGCGGAAGACCAGGGTCTTGAGATCCGGGTCCACCCGCTCGGCAAGCGGATCGAGAGTGAGCTCGACCTTGAGGCCGGTGCGCTGCTCCAGCGTGCGGGCGAGCCAGGAGAGGGCCGCCACGAGCCCCAGGTCGTCGAGCACCGGCGGCCGCAACAAGCGCGACATCTCGCGGCTCTCGTTGAGGGCGAGGCGCGCCATCTCGACCGAATCGGCGAGGCGGGCCGAGAGCTCGGGCGGCACGGTGCCGTCGAGCTTCTCCCCCAGGCGCTCCAACTGGTGGGTGAGGGCCGTCAAGGTCTGGCCGAGACCGTCGTGCAGCTCGCGCGCCAGACGCCGCCGCTCCTCTTCCTGCACCCGCCACACCGCCTTGGCGAGGCCGCGAAACCGGCGTTCCCCGTCAATCAGGCGCGAAAAAAGCCGCTCATTGGCGACCGTGATGTCGCGCACGCGGTCCACGATGTCGTGCATCGGATCGACGGGCTCAGCCGCTCGGCCTGGTTTTTCCAAGCTTGACTCCCGGCCTGCCGGCTCCATCCTGCTCTGTTCCATTCTGGACCTCCGCAAGGCGATCGAAAAAACTCCGCTGCGCGGGTGAGAGGTCGCGGCTCACCCTGGCGATCTCGTCGGCGGCGCGGCGGCGCTCAGCCGCGGCCTCGGCCGAGTCAGTGCCGTGGCCGCCGGCCTCCAGGGTGCGCGCCAACAGCAGGTGCAGCCGGTAGGCGCCGGCATAGGCGCCGCAGGCAGCCGCCTGCTCGAGGCCGGCGCGGGCCGCCTTTTGCGCCTTCCGCAAGTCGCCGGCCGCAAGCGCCGCCGTGGCCACAGCCTCGTCGGCACGCAGACGGAGCCGCGCGTTGCCGAGCGTGTCCGCCTCCGCACGGAGCTTTTCCAGCTCGGCGAGCTTCGCCCCAGCCGCAGCCGCCGAGAGGCGGGCGGACAGCAGCGCGACGACGCCATGGCTCGCCGCGGCCGAGGCGACCGCTTGGCGCAGAGCCGCCGACGCCCCGGCGCGGTCGCCCTGCGCCAGCAGCAGCTCGCCGCGCAAGCGATCGAGCTCCGCCTGCTGCTCCCGGTTCTTCCCCTCGCGCAACAGCTCGCCGGCGGCCCGCAGGCGTGCGCCGGCAGCGTCGGTCATCCCCAGCTCCAACTCGGCCTCCGCCGCCGCCAGCGTGAACTCGGCGAGCCCTCCCTTGTCGTCCATTTGACGCGAGACCGCCAAAGCCTCGCCGTAGGACGCGAGCGCGGCTCCCGGACGCCCCTGATACTGGGCGAGACGCCCGAGATTGCCGAGCGAGACGACGGTCGCCTGCTTCATCCCCAGCTCGCGGCTGGAGCTCAGAGCGGTGAGGAAGGACTTCACCGCCGCGTCCCACTCGCCACGGGCCAGCTCGAGCTGACCCAGGTTCTGGGTCGCCATGAGAATGCCGCTCGGGTCGGCGCTCTTCTTGGCCATGTCGAGCCCCTGGCGCCAGTAGACAAGGGCGTCGTCATACCGCCCCAGCAGGTAGCAGGCGAAGCCAACGTTGCTGAAGCTCTGGGCGAGGGCGAGGTCGTTGCCGAGGTCGCGGCGGGCGCGCAGGGCCTGACGGTAGCGCTCCAGGGCCTCCTCGGTATTGCCGCGCTGCTCGGCGAGCACCCCGAAGTCGTTGTAAAGGTCGGCGATGCCGGCCTGGTCCCCCAGCCGCTGCGCGAGATCCAGAGCCTCGGTGAGCTGCTTTTCGGCGATCGCGACCTCGCCGCGCACAGTGTGGATGTTCGCCAGGTTTCTCAAGGTCGTGGCATAGCCGCGCTGGTCGCCGATCCGCTTGCGGATGGCCGCCGCCTGCTCGTAGTTCTCGGCCGCCCGCTCCATCTCTCCGAGGTCGCGATAGGCCACGCCGAAGGCGTTCAAAACGTCCGCCCGCCCCTGCTCGCTGCCGAGCTGGTTCTGCACCACCAGCGCCCGCACCAGGTACTCGTCGACGGCGCGCCGCGCATTGCCGGCGAGAATGGAGTACTTGCCGAGGAGAAACCAGGCGCGCGGGTGGTGCGGCGCCAGGTGGACCGCCGCTTCCAGGGCGGAGATGGCGCGGTCGAGGTTCTGCTCGCCAAAGGCCTCCGCCAGCTCGACCCGCACCTCGACGTCGTCCGGATAGCGGTCGACGAGATGGCCGAGGATCTCCTGCGCCCGCTCCGGGCGGCCGAGGAGCCGCGCCTCGACGGCCCGCGCCTCGTAGGCGGCGCGGCTCTCCCCCCCTCGCAGGGTCTCCACTCCCCGGCGGGCGGCCTCCAGCGCCGGCCCGCCGCGCCCCAGGGCCTCGCGCGCCTTGGCCAGCTGCACCCAGGCGGCGGAGTAGCGAGGGTCGGCCGCCACGGCGCTCTCCAGGGCGGGGACCGCCGCCAGGGCGTCGCCGCGCGTCAGGCTCGCAACCCCACGGGCGAAACCCGCCACGGCCGGCGGCGAGCGGCTGGCCGGCGGCTCGAGGGCTGACGGCGGCACGGCGAGCTGCTGGCGCAGGGAGCTCCCAATCTGCTCGATGAGGCGAAAGGTCTCCTCAGGCCCAGCCTCGGCGTGGAACGCCGCCGCCGGCACGCCGGGCGGATCCGTCGTCAACAGGGAGAGGTCGATCCGCAGCACGTTGCCCGCGGCGTGGACCCGGCCGCCGACCAGCCGGTCGGCGTCGAGCAGCGTCGCCAGGCGGCGGGCATCCGCCTCGGGCAGGGGACCGCGCGGCAGCTTGAGGTCCTCCAGGGTTTGGACGATCCGCTGGCTGTCGAGAACCCGCAGCTCCGGGCTCTCGGCCAGGGAGGCGGCGAGCATCTCCGGCATCCCCGTGGCGACCCAGGCGAGATCCGGCCGGCCGGTGTCGTCGGCCAGGGGCAGGATCGCCACGGCGTGGCGCGCTGCCGTGACCGCCTTGGGAGCGACGCCCTGCCGCGCCAGCCGGACGCGCTGGCGCACGGTCCAGCCGAGAGCCACGAGGGCGAGGAGGCAGAAGGCCGCAACCGCGACCCGCCGGATCCGGTAGGAGGGAGGCGTTCCCCGCCGGTCGAGACCCTGGATCACCTCGGCCGCGCTCTGGCAGCGCCGGGCCGGATCGCGCGCCAGCAACCGTTGAACGAGGTCGCGAAGGTGAGCCGGCACCGTGGCTCCTGCCCAGCTCAGGTTGCGCGGGGTTCCGGTCAGCCGCTGGGCGAGCATCTCGGCCTCGGTGGCGGCGGAAAACGGCAGCTCGCCGGTCAGCATCTCGTACAGGAGGAGGCCCAGGGTATAGAGATCGGAGCGGCCGTCCAACGCCAGGCCTTGCGCCTGCTCGGGCGAGAGGTAACCCAAGGTGCCGACGACCATTCCAGGCAGAGTCAATCCCTGGCCTCCAACCGAGCGGGCGACTCCGAAGTCGGTGATGGCGACCCGCAAGGCGCCGCCGGCCGTCTCGTCGACGAGGACGTTGCCGGGCTTGAGATCGCGATGGATCACCCCCGCACGATGGGCCGCCCCCAGGGCCAGGGCGAGCTGGCGGGCGATCTCGGCTGCCCGCTCGGGAGCGAGCCGGCGGTGCTCGGCGAGCAGGTCGCGCAGCGAGCGGCCGGGCACGAAGTCCATGGTGAGGAAGACGCGGTCGCCATCGCTGCCGATGTCGTGAATGCGAACGACGTTGGGGTGGGTCACCTGCCGCGCCAGCACCAGCTCCTGCTTGAAGCGTTCGAGCCACCGTCCGTCCCCTGCCAGGTCAGGGCGCAGAACCTTGATCGCCACCGTCACGTCGAGTTGCTCGTCCCGCGCCCGATAGACCATCCCCATGCCGCCGGCTCCCGCCAGCTCGAGGATCCGGTAGCGCCCACCGAGCAGCGTCCCCACCGCCAACTGCCGGAGGGCGGTCTCAGAGGTGCGGGTCGGGAAGTCCCAGCTTCGGGGCGGGAGCTCTGCGCTCATGAACGGACTCCCAGCGACGCGTGCGCCGCGAGGAGGCCGCTCCAGGAGCCGGGACGGGGAGCCGGCCGCTCCGCCGGCGCAGGCCGGCGGTCGCCACCGGGGAGCGACAGCGACCGGTCCAGGATCTCGGTGATCTGGTGGGCCAGCCGGGCACGCAGCCCTGCATCGCCGCCGCCGGTGTCGCGGGAGATCTCCTCGGCGAGATGGCGCAACTCGTCGTTGAGGCAGGTCACGGCAATGGCGAGCCCGGCCTGCGCGGCGAGCGCCTCCAGGATCTCGAGATCGAGCTCGGTAAAGGCGGCGCCGGGCTTGCGGCTGTCGGCGTAGAGCACCCCGATCTGCCGCTCGTTCGCCCGAACGGGCACGCAAAGGAGGGCGCGGATGCCGCCGGCGACGACGCTCGCCCGCGATCCCAGCAGGGCGTCCGCACTGGCGTCCGAGCTGACCACCGGCCGGCCGCCGGACAGCGCCCGCTCGACCGCGCCGACGCTGCCGCCGAACTCCGCCGCTTGCAGGTCGTCCCAGGAGAATCCCGAACGGGCTGCCACTTCGAGGTCGCCGTCCGCACGGGCGAGAAGCAGGAAGCCGCGCTCCGCGTTGGCCAGCGCCAACGTCGATGCGACCACCCGCGACAGCAGATTCGGCAGGCCCACGCCAGGGTCCAGGGCTCGCCGGGCGTCCAAGGCCGTCGTCAAGCGGCGCAACCGCTCGCTCTGGAGCGTCTCGACCGATCCCGCCGCGGCCTCGAAGCGGGCAACCAGGCCGCCGAAGCTGATCCAACTCCGCTCCGCGAGCCGCGCGGATTCGACCGGCAAGCCGTCGACCAGGGTGCCGTTCTTGCTTCCGAGGTCCGCCAGCGTCCACCCCGAAGGGCCATGCGTCAAGGCGGCATGCCGCCGGGAGACGCGGTCATCCTCGACCGCCACCCCGCATTCCGGATCGCGGCCGACGACCGTCTCGCACCCCTCGGGCAGAACCAGCTCCCGGGCTGGCGCTGCCGAGAAGTGGAGGGTGAGGCACGCCGGCATCCCCGCTCCGCCCTACAGGTCCAGATTCAAACTGAACCGGAGAGTCCTGCCGCCTGCGCGCAGCAGACCGGCCACGTCCACCACGTCGCGCGTCGCCCGCCAGACGTCCGGGATGTCCGACCCGCTGTGCTGCTCGACCGTCGCGATGAACAGATCCAGATCGTCGATGGCGGCTGCCGTGTTTCCCGCCAGGTAATGGGCGCGGGAGGACGCGAGCTCGGACGTCAGGTCGGCGCGGACCGGCGCGGAGATCGCGCCGGCGTTGTCCACCAGGATCTGGCTCAGCCGGTTGTATTTGGCCACGATGACCTGATGGACGGGAGTCAGGTCGGCCACGATCAGGAACTCGGAGAACCCGCCTCGCGAGCCGCTCACCCGGTAGCTCCCCTGCCCCATGTCGTCGGTGATGTCCGTAAAAGTGCCTCCCAAGGGAGCCGCAAAGAGGCGCAGGGGAGTCCCTGGGAAATAGAGGAGGTTGTGGGTGTGCAGCTGGACCTCCGCGATGCCGGTGAAGGAGAGCCCGCCGGCAGCGGGAGGCTCGATCCGCACCAGCACCGGGAAGCTGGAGAGGATCGCGGTGAGCCCCGGCAAGCGTGTCAGCAGGCCGAGATCCAAAGGGGAGACCAGTTGGCTCGTGACTCCCAGGTGAGCGGGGCTCAGGCCCGTGACGTTCTCGAAGCTCACCGTCAGGTCGGCGCTGATACCGCCCGGCAGCACGATCGGGAGATTGAGCAGGTCCCCGAGGACGGAAAGACCGCCCGGCTGCAAGAGCGAAAGACTGAGCGGGCTCGCAACGCGGTTGACGGCAATCCCCTGGCCGGCAACCGGCAGGGCCGCGACGAGGAAAAACAGGAAGTAAGCAAGGATTCTGTTCAAGATCATTCCTCCCGACAAAAAGATCACAAACCCCCGAGGAGAGCTGGCCAGAGCGACGCGAGTCCCCCTGCGAGAGATATTCAATCCACTGAAATGAAAAGACTCATGACGAATGTAGCCACTATACACCCGCCGCGGGTGGGAGAACACTGAGGGAAACACCCCAGGGGTGGTTGAGGCAAGTTTTCCTCCGGCGCCGGCCGGCAACGTAGAATGCCCCGGCCATGAGTCCCGAGTCTCCGTTCTCCGCAGCCGATGCCCTGGATGCCCTGGTCATTGGCGGCGGCCCCGCCGGCTCGACCGCCGCCCTCGTCATGGCCCGCGCCGGGCTGCGGGTCCGGCTGCTGGAGCGGGCGCCATTCCCGCGCTTCCACATCGGCGAATCGCTGTTGCCCCGCAACTACGCGCTGCTCCGCGAGCTCGATCTCCTCGACGCGCTCGAAGGGATGCCCAAGGTCGACAAGTACGGGGCGGAGTTCATCCTCGGCAGCGGCGGCGAGGCGTCGCTTTTCCCCTTCACCATGAGCCTGGTCCCCAGCGAGCCGATGTCCTTCAATCTCGAACGCGCGCCGTTCGACGCCCGGTTGCTCGCTACCGCCCGGCAGGCGGGCGTCGACGTCCGCGAGGGAGTCGCTGTGCGCAAGATCCTGCGCCTGGAGGACGGGCGGGTCGAGGTCGCCACCGACGAAGGCGACGTCTCCGCCCGCTTCCTGGTCGACGCCAGCGGCCAATCGACGCTGCTCGGCAAGCACCTGGGCCTGCGCCGCGTCCTCCCCCACCTGAAGAAGGTCGCCTACTTCGGGCACTTCGAGAACGTCTGGCGCCGGCCGGGCCCCGAGGGCGGTTACATCGTGATCGTGGTCTGCGAGGAGGGCTGGTTCTGGCTGATTCCCCTCGACGAGACCCGCACCAGCATCGGCATGGTCCTGCACGACTACGAGGCCCGGAGAGTGGGGCTGCCACCCGATCAGATGCTCGCCTGGGGGATCTCCCGCTGTCCGGTGCTGCGCGAGCGCACCGCCGGCGCGAAAGTGCTGACGGAAACGCACGTGCTGGCCGATTTCAGCTATCGCTGCGCCCCGTACGCCGGCCCCGGCTACTTCCTGGCCGGCGACGCGGCGACCTTCGTCGATCCGATCTTCTCCACCGGTGTCTGCCTGGGGATGATGAGCGGCGCCGAAGCGGGACGGGCCATCCTCGCCATTGTGCGTCAGGGCAAGGAGGCAGCGCCGCTCAGGCGGCGTTACATCCGCTTCGTCCAGCAAAGCTCCGCGGCGTTCTTCCGCCTGGTCGACCTGTATTACGACCATTCGTTCCGCGAGCTCTTCCTCAATGGGGAAGGACCGCTCGAGTTGCACCGCGCCGCCATGTCGATCCTCGCCGGCAACGTCTTCCCACGGCCCGCCTTCGCGTTGCGCTGGCGCTTCCAACTCCTGGGCCTGTTCGCCTGGATCAACCGCTATGTGCCCATCGTCCCCCGGCGCGAGCGCTTCTCGTTGCTGGCCGAGCCGGAGGCGGCTACGGCCCTCCGAGCTGAGGTATGATGCTCAAGGGAGAGCAGAAAGACTGGAAACGAAATGGGACACGCACTCAGAAAGATCCAGCCGGAATCACGCAGCTACAGTGAGAGAATCCGCGAGCTCGTCGAGGCGGATAAGGTCGAGGGCGCCCGGAGACTTCTGGCGGAGGCCTTGGAGCGGGGAGAGAAGGAGCCAGATCTTTCGGAATGGCAGAAAGTACTCGCCAAAGGCAAGCCGATCCGTGTTGGCGGTGGAGACCTGGATTTCGACAGGTCGCTCGAGATCACCTGGATCCGAGAGAAGAGTATTCCCTATCAGGGTCAATGGGTGGCTCTCCTGGGTGACGAGCTTCTCGCTCACTCCAAATCGCTGGATGAGGTGGTGTCGATTCTCAAAGCGAACCAGCCGCCTCGCCGTCCCATGTTGTACTACGTCGATTAGATTTTACACACATGCTGACGCTGAATGAGGCGGGTTTCACCTGCGGTCGCTCGAGGTATATCGACCATCTCAAGGCGGCTCCCGAAGTCACGGCCAAGATCTTCGTCAAGATTTCTTTTGATGATGATTTTGAATCCACCTCTTGGGCTCAGATCGATACCGGTGCGGCGTGGTCAATTCTTGACCCCACAATCGCGAGACGGCTGGGATATCTGGGCCTCGAAGGGCTGCGAGTTGAGATGGATACCTGGATGGGGCGCAAAGCCGGATTTCTGGCTCGGCTTCAAGTTCGATTCCTGGCTGACGACGGCGAGAACTACACCACCGAAGCCACCTTCTTCATCTCTCCAGACTGGCCGCCGGGCCGTACCTTCCTCGGCTACTCCGGCCTGCTCGACGCCATGCGCTTCGCCCTCGATCCGCAAGCGAATCACTTCTACTTCGGCCCTTAACCCCGCGGCCGGTCCACGAACATCGCCAGCAGCGCCGCGGCGCCCGTCGCCCAGCTCCACCAGGGATTGCCGTTCAACAGCGCGAGCACCAGGCCGAGGAGGCCGGCGCCCTCTCGTAGCACGAAGGCGATGAAGGTTGCCTGGATACAGGCCGCGATCCAACGCTCGCGGTCACCCTCGAATTCGGCTTCCGTCCGCTTCAGGATCGCCCTTTTGACCGAGGGCGCTGCCACCAGCATCACCAGCGCGGCGGCGAACGTTCCGAGGATCTCGGACTCCGGCAGGATCTTCGGCGGCAACGAGCCGGACAACCAGAGAAAGGTGACGACGACGTTCATCAGAACGACGCTCAGCGCCATGGCGCCACAGGCGATCTGGAGCCGCCGGACGGGTTCCATCACAGGGTCGCCCGGCCGCGAATCAAACGGTCAAGCTCAGAGGCACGGGGCCAGCGGGTGAGCATGCAGAACGCGCTCGCGAGGCACAGAACCATCCCGTAGGTGCCCGAGCCCGTGGTCAGCGCCACTCCGATTCCCAACACGGCCGCGAATTCAAGGACGGCGAAGCTCATCAGCGTGCCCCGTTTGTAGGCGGCAAGGACGGCGTCCGGATTGACCGGCAGGACGGAAGACCGGGGAATTGCCCGCCTGACAGGCGTCGACCGAAAACGCGAGGAAAGAAGGATCATCATCGCGGCCAGGAGGCTCAACACCAGCGGCACCGACGTGGGCAAGCCTGGAATCCCACCGCCCTGCCGCGTCAACGCCCAGCAGAGCACGCCCAGAAGAACCACGGTTCCCAACTGGAAGGTGCAGATGCGGACCGCGGGCCGCAGCCGCAGAACATAGCCGGGAACGGGATCGTCGCGCTGGCGGCCGGTGAGATCGAGGTCCAGATCCGATTCCACGGGAATCACTCTACCCCACGGGTCGAAGCGAGAACCAGGTGCCCCGCGCCGTCCACGTGGCCCCCCCACGCCTCCCCCACGAAGGTGGCGCTGTGATCTTCCAAGACGAGGCAGGGGCCCGCGAACATGGCGCCGGGAGCGAGCGCGGAGCGGTCGAAGCAGAGGACGTCCCGCCAGCCCACGCCCGTCCAGCAGCGCCGAATCCCGGCCGCAACCGCAGGCCGGGCCGCGAAGTCCTGTACCGGCGGCGCCGCCTCGGTGCCAGGGCGCGAGGACGCCACGACGCGGACGGACTCCAGCTCGATCGCCCTGCCTTCCGGTGCGTAGCCGTAGATCTCGCGGTAGGCAGCGTCGAACGCCCGCTCGACCGTTTCGTCCCCCTCGTACTCGACGGCGAGCGACGCCTCCTGGCCGGCGAAACGCAGGTTGAGCAGCCGGCGCCGCACCGTGATCTTTTCGGGCGCGATGCCCTCCGTCTCCACCGCCTTCGCGGCCTCGCCGCCAAGCTCCGCGAGCCAGCCGGCCAGCCGCCCGCGGACGCGCTCCAGCGGCTCCAGCACCTGCCGGTGGGCGAAGCGCTCCACCACCGCGGCACCCAAGCCAAGGGCCGACAGCAGCCCCGCGTCCGCCGGTACCACCACACTGGTGATACCCAGCAGTCCGGCCACGGCGCAGGCGTGCTGGGCTCCGGCGCCGCCGAAGGCCACCAGCGCATGCGCCCCCGGATCGTAGCCGCGGCGCAGGGAGATGGCGCGAATCGCTTCGGCCATGCGCTCGTCCGCGATCTCCAGAAAACCTGCGAGCACCGCCTCGGCTCCCGGATCTCGCTCCCCCATCGCCGCCCGCAAGCGGGCAAGGGCCGCCGCCGCCGCTCCGGGATTCAAGGGGATCTCGAAACGGCCCGGATCGATGCGCCCCAGGATGAGATTGACGTCGGTCAACGTCAGCGGTCCGCCCGCGCCGTAGCACGCCGGGCCGGGCCAGGCGCCGGCACTCTCCGGCCCGACCTTGAGCTGGGCGCCGTCGAACGAGCAGATGGAGCCGCCGCCTGCCGCCACGCTCTCGATGGCGAGGGCCGGAGCCACGAGGTGGGCGTCGCCCACGCGGTGCTCGAAGAGATACTCGAAGTCGCCGTCCCAACGGGCCACGTCGGTGCTGGTGCCGCCCATGTCGAAGGCGATCACCCGGCCGAAGCCGCTGCTCCGCCCGGCCAGCGCCGCGCCCACCACGCCGCCGGCAGGTCCCGAGAGAAGGCCGTCCTTGGCGCGGAACGAGCTCGCCCGCACGAGGCCGCCGGCGCTGGTCATGACGTGCAGCGAGCCCGGCCCCAGAGCCTCGGCGACTCGCGAGAGGTAGCGCTCCAGGATGGGCGAGAGATAGGCGTCCACCACCGCCGTCTCCGTCCGCGGCAGGAGCTTGATGAGCGGCGCCAACTGCGAAGAAAGGGAGACGTGGCGACAGCCGGCGGCCCGCAGCAGCTCCCCCAGCTCCTCCTCGTGCCGGGGATTGCGGTAGGAGTGCATCAAAGCCACGGCGGCCGACTCGATTCCCCGGTTCAGCAGCCCGGCCACGGTCTCCCGCAGGGTCTCCACGTCCAGCGGCAGCAAGACGGAGCCGTCCGCCGCCAGGCGCTCGGGAACCTCGACCACCTCGCGATAGAGCGGTGCGGGGCGCACGATTTCCAGGGCGAAGAGATCCGGCCGTGCCTGCGTGCCGATGACGGGCACGTCGGCGAAGCCGCGGGTGATGAAGAGCGCCGTCGC
>Ga0075424_100001556_pt1 | contig 20263 bp, 16 predicted proteins | sample SoiMethybrSBSTD3_FD_75301 | JGI IMG/M metagenome (GOLD analysis project Ga0075424, IMG submission 75301) | Bulk soil microbial communities from a Populus tree surrounding site in Tennessee, USA - Soil MetaG P. TD hybrid SBSTD3 | ecosystem: Environmental > Terrestrial > Soil > Tree plantation... | reverse complement strand
GACGAGCGTGTCTCGTATCCGCAGGGCCTTGCCGTCCACCTTGAAAGCTCGCGCGCCGTCCCCGGTCTCGATCCAGAAGTCGTCTCCGATCGAGAACATCTTTTCGCGCATTCGATACTGCGTTCCGCCGGGACCTCCTCGATTGCGTAGCAGTGGCATCTGGATCGCTCCTTTCGAAGGACCACCTCGGTAGTGGGATGACGTGCCAGCGTACGCTCGTCGGGCGGGGAATCAGGGCGCATTCGGAAGCGAGGCGGCCCCGAAGATCGACGGTCCGCCCGTCGCGACGACTGTTCCCGCTCCGGTCGACGGGTCAATGGTCAGCAAGTCACCGTCGGAGGTCATCCCGAAGAGCGTGCCGTAGCTGCTGACCAGGCCGAACACGCTGTCCTGTCCGATCGGGCCGACGAGCGTACCCGCGCCCGTGGCCGGGTCGAGTGTGGCGAGCAAGCTCGGCAACGCGTCGGTAGAAAGGCGCGCCGTCATGTAGAGCGTCCCGTCCTGTGCGAACGCGAGGTCGCCCGCCGAGAGGAAGCCGCTGTTGCCGACGAGCGTGCCCGCGCCTGTCAAGGGATCGATCGTCAGGAGCTTGCCGACCTCGCGGGCCGAGGCGTAGATCGTTCCCCTCGGGCCGACCACGAGCCCGTTGACCGTGGCGCCGACCGGACCGATCAGCGTTGACTGAGCGGTGTCGGGATCGACGCGGTAGAAGCTGTCGAAATCGATCCCGTAGAGCGTGCCCGACGGCGTGAGAGCGAGGTCTGTCAGCTGCACGCCTGTCGGACCGATCACGACGGTGGTACCGGTCTCCGGCCCCCGAAGGAACTCGAGACCCAGCGTCGCCGGAGACGCGGTCGACACGTAGGCCGCACACCCGTGCCCGAGCGCTTGACGGGCAAGGCTGTGGAACGCCCGCGTGCCGGGCGACTTCGCCGTCAGCGCGCCGTCGAGGCCTGTACACGCGTTGGTCCTGGTTGCCGGGCTTCCGCTCGCCGCCGCGGAGGCCGCCAGGCACAAGGTCGCCACCATGCCGGCGACCAGCCACCGAGATCGATGCATTGCCTCCCTCCTCGTCGTCCGTGCCATGTTCTTCCTCCTTCGCGCGGGCTTCAGGAAAGGCCGACGGCCGAGCACCCAGGGAGGGTCGATGAGGAAGCTTCTCGGCGTCTTCGTGGCGCTGCTCCTCTTCGGAGGCGCGCTTGCACTCGGAGGCGGTGGAGGGGTCGTCCATGTCCCGTCGGCGCAGAGCGGCCGGTTGGGCATCGACGACGAGATGAACGACGAGCAGGAGCGCCTGATCTCGGGGTTCGCGGCGTTCGAGCTCGCCAAGAGCGGTAACGATACGCCCGGCAACGCGCAGTCGCCGGCGCAGTACTTCCCGAAGGGGAGCGGTGACTGCGCCACGAACATCAGCTCCAACATCAAGGTGAATCAGAACTGCCTGAACCTCAGCGACCCGGACCTGCAGGGTCGCGGCCAGGCCCAGAACGAGACGTCAATCGCGATCGATCCGAACAACACGAGTCACGTCGTCGCGACCTACAACGACTATCGCCGCGGCGATGGGACGTGCGGCGCGTCCTGGAGCACGGACGGCGGCCGGTCATGGAACGACTCGACCGTGCCGAACAACTTCACCCGGAACCCCACTCCGGGGTTCGGGTCTCGGATCTACTGGCAGGCCGGCGGCGATACGTCGGTCGCGTTCGACTCGAAGGGCAACGCCTACCTCTCGTGCCAGCTGTTCCAGCGCGGGCCCGGCTGCGGCGGCCGACATTCCGGGTCAGGCGAGCGGCTTCTTCGTCTTCCGCTCGACGCAAAACGGCGGCTCGTCGTGGAATTTCACCGGCCGCCCCGTCTTCGAGACGGGCGTTCAGAGGTCGTTCCTGCCGCTCGAGGACAAGCAGCTCATGACCGTCGACAACAACTCGAACAAGTGCAGCGGCTCGCCGACCACGGCGACGCCCGGCTCGACCTGCACGCCGTTCCAGGATCGGATCTACGTCACCTGGACGGAGTTCGCGCCGAACGGAACCGCGTTCATCTACGAGGCGTACTCCTCGGATTACGGCGAGCACTTCAGCCAGAGGCACCTCGTTTCGACCACTAGCCCGCTGTGCCCGAACGCCGGCGGTGCAGGCCCGTGCAACGCGAACCAGTTCTCGCAGCCGTTCGTCGGGCCCGACGGCGTCCTCTACGTGATCTTCAACAACTTCAACAACAGCGTGCAGGCAGGCGACAACCGGAACCAGATCCTGCTCGCGCGCTCGCTCGACGGAGGAAACACCTTCCAGCCGCTGGTGAAGGTGGCGGACTTCTATGACCTGCCGGATTGCGCGACGTACCAGCAGGGGCACGACTTCGGCCGCGCCTGCGTGCCGGAGAAGGCCGCGACCGCGAACTCGATCTTCCGGGCGACGAACTACGGGTCGGGCGAGGTTAACCCGACCAACCCGAACCAGGTCGTCGTCGCGTTCGGGTCGTACATCAACAAGCACTCGAACGAGTCGAACGGCTGCGCGCCGACAGGGTTCAGCCCGGTGACCGGCCAGAACCTCTTCACCGGCGTGAAGACGCCGGGCGCGTGCAACAACGACATTCTCGTCAGCGTGTCGAACGACGGCGGACAGACGTTCACCGGGACGACGACGGATCCGCGCCAGCTGCCGAGCGCCAACACGGAGTCTGGGCAGGCGACTACCGACCAGTTCTGGCAGTGGATCTCCTTCACGAAGAACGGGAAGCTTGCGACCTCGTACTACGACCGCCAGTACGGCGACGACGAGACGACCGGGAACTCGGACATCAGCCTGTCTGGATCCGGCGACACTCCCGGCTACGCGAAGTGGAACGTCCAGCGGGTGACGAACTCGTCGATGCCGTTCCCGACGCAGTTCCCCGAAGGCGGCGGCAGTGCGGGCGGCACGTTCTACGGCGACTACGCAGGGCTGGACGCCGCCACGAACGCGAACCCGCTCTGGAGTGACACACGGAATCCGGATCTCTTCGTCTGCCGCGACGCGTCCGCAGGGCAGGTGACCCTTCCGCCGAGCGTCTGCGGAGGCAAGACGAACGACACGACGCTGAACGACCAGGACACCTACACCGCGAACGTCGCTGTCCCGTCCACCGGCTAGCCCGGGGCGAGGCTCGCTTCCCCTGTTCGCTGGGGGCCGCTACGGCGGCCCCCAGCTTCTGCCTATCAGCAGGCGCTCGCTTGACACCCGATCGCACATGTGGGACGAAATGGTGACGTGCGCGTCCAGGATGACACTCCGGTCGAGGAGCGGGTCGCGCAGCTGCGTGCCCTCGATCTCTTCGCCCCGCTCGCCGAGGCGCCGCTCGAGCGGCTCGCGGGCGCGCTCGTGGACCGAAGGTACCCCGCCGGCGCGACGATCCTCCGCGAGGGCGATGAGGCCGAGTGGTTCTACGTCATCGTCGACGGCGAGGTCGACATTTATCGCGGCGATCGGCTCATCGTGGTGCGCGGTCCCGGTGAGTACTTCGGAGAGGTGGCCCTGCTGTACCGGATCCCGAGAACGGCGAGCGCCTTCGCGCGGAGCGAGCTGAGCCTCTACGCGCTCGACGGGCCGACCTTCATCGCAGCGGTCAATTCCGACTCGCGCAGCCGGCAGATCGCTGCCGCGGTGGCGGCCGAGCGAATCGGCCCCTAGTCGTCCCGGCCCTCACCATGTGCAGTCGCGCCTCGTTCCGGGCATACAGGCCCGCATGGAATCCGCCTCGCCTGCGACCAGGCTGTGGCTCGGCGACTGGGGGCCGATCGTCCGCGATCCGATCGATCTCCTTCGCGCTGCGTACGTCGTAGCTGCGATCGTGTACGCGTCGGCGACCGGGGAGGGGGTCGTGAATCTTGCGGCATCGTCGGTGGCCGTCGTCGCCGCGCGCTTTGTGAATCTGCCGCGCGTGTACGACCTCGCCTTCATCGGTGCAATGACGCTGACGGGCTGGGGCGAGGCGCTCGGCCTCTACGACCGGTTTACGCACTACGACACCGTCGTCCACTTCCTCGTCCCGGCGACGATCGCGCCGATCGTTTACATCCTGCTCGCGCGCGCAGAGGTGGTGCCCCGGCTCCACGACACGAGCGAGCGACGGCATCACCTCGGCGTCTTCGTCGTCACGCTCTCCTTCGGACTTGCGATCGGGGCGCTCTGGGAGATCTTCGAGTGGACCTCGGACCACGTCGTCGGGTCGCATCTGGTGCTCGGCGAGCAGGACACCGTCGGCGACCTCGTTGCCGACGGCTGCGGCGCCGCGTTCGGCGCGGCACTGCTCCTCGTCTGGAGCATCTTCGGCTGGGGATCGGAGCGGCGCGCTCCCGGGGTGGAAGCACGCAAAACCGCATCTGCACACAATTCGTACCGCTGACGGTGGGCCAGCGAGGTCACGGGCGGCGTGCGAACGAGAGCGTTTCGCAGCTCGTGCTTCCGTTCGCCCTGTCCGGACTGCTCGCGCTTCTTCTCGTGGGCGCCGGATTGCTGCTCGTTGTTCGCCATCAGGGCGTTAACGAGTCGGTTCGCGACGCGCGACGCGTGACGCGCGTCCTCGCTACCACAGCCATCGAGCCGGCGCTCGACGACGGCGTCCTGCGCTCCACGCCGGCGTCGGTGGCGCGAATGGACCGGATCGTTCGCGGCCGCGTACTCCGGGATCCGGTCGTCCGGGTGAAGATCTGGGCACCGGACGGTCGGATCGTCTACTCGGATCAGCCTCAGCTCATCGGGACGACGTATCCCCTGCGCGCGGACGAGCGTGCGGCTTTCCGTCAGAACACCGTCGAGGCGGAGTTGAGCGATCTCAATCGTCCCGAGAACCGATTTGAAAGGCAGTTCGGGAAGCTGCTCGAGGTTTACCTGCCGGTGCGCACGAAGAGCGGCCGGCCCCTCCTGTTCGAGGCGTACCAGCGCTACAGCTCCGTGGCGGCCGGCGGACGGCGTCAGTGGCTCGCGTTCCTCCCCGCGCTGATCATCGCGCTCGCCGTCCTCTGGCTCGTGCAAATACCGCTCGCGTTCTCCCTGGCGCGGCGGCTCCAAGCGCGCCAACGCGAGCGCGAGGGATTGCTCGTGCGGGCGATCGAGGCTTCCGATGTGGAGCGCCGCAGGATCGCGGGGGACCTGCACGACGGAGCGGTCCAGGACCTCGCCGGGATCTCGTTCAGCCTGGACGCCGCTGCCGGCCGCGTCGACTCGACCCCGGTTGGCGAGATTCGGAATCTCCTTCGCCGCGGCGCGCGCGTGACACGCGAGACGATGAGGCAGCTCCGCTCGCTGCTGGTCGAGATCTACCCGCCGAACCTGCACAACGCCGGGCTGGAGCCGGCAATAAACGATCTCCTGGCTCCGCTTCGCCGGCGCGGGCTCGAGACGGAGCTCGATATGGACGGAATCGAGCGCCTGGAGCCCGAATCGGAGCAGCTGGTATTCCGGACGGTGCAGGAGGCGCTGCGCAACGTCGCCGACCACGCGCATGCGTCCCGGGTCGTCGTCTCGGTCGAGCGGAGCGGCGACGCGGTGCTCACGCGGATCGAAGACGACGGGATCGGGTTCGACCCGGCTGCTGCGGCAGCGCGGACGCGCGAGGGGCACTTCGGTCTGTCGTTGCTCGCGGATCGGGCGCGCGACCTCGGCGGAAACCTGGAGATCGAGGCCGCCGCCGGGCGCGGCGCCGTCGTGACGTTGGAGGTTCGGGACCAGTGATCCGCGTCGTAATCGCCGACGACCACGCGATCGTGAGAACCGGCCTCGCACAGGTGTTGGAGGGGGCCGAGGACATCGACCTCGTCGGCGTGGCCGAGGACGGGGAACAAGCGGTTCGGCTCGCCGCCGAGCGAGACGCCGACGTCGTACTGATGGATCTGGTCATGCCGACGGTCGGCGGGGCGGAAGCCACGCGACGCTTGCTCTCCGAGCGACCCGGCACCCAGGTCGTCATCCTCACGTCGTTCTCGGATCGAGAGCGCATCCTCGACGCGCTGGACGCCGGAGCGATCGGCTACCTGCTCAAGGACACCGAGCCGGATGCGGTCCTGGACGGCGTCCGGGCTGCCGCGAGGGGTGAGTCGCCGCTGGCCCCGAAGGCGGCGAGGGCGCTCGTCTCGGAACGTGCGGGCCAGCGCCCTTCGTTTGAGCTAAGTGAGAGGGAACGCGAGGTCCTGGCGCTGGTCGGCGACGGACTCTCGAACAAGCAGGTCGCCCGGAGGCTCGAGATCAGCGAGAAGACCGTGAAGGCGCACCTGACGCGGATCTTTCGCGAGCTGGGCGTGTTCGACCGCACCCAGGCCGCGCTCTGGGCGCGGGAGCACGGGCTCGCGCGCCGGTCTTAAGACCGATGTCCACTACCGATTCGGACCTGCCGTCGGGCAGCCTGGGGCTACACACGAACGACTTCGAGGAGGTAAGCAGTGAAGAGCATCCCAGGCACGAAAACCCTGATGGTCGCAGTCGTGGTCATTGTCGCTGCAGTGCTGGTCCCCGTTGCGCTCGCGAAGCATGGGGCGGATGACCGCGGCGCTCACGCGCGGCACGCGACGAAGGCCGCCGTGGTGCATCACGTCAAGAAGGCGGGTAAGCGGTCAGTCCCGCGGCACCGCGCCGTCAGCCGTGAAGCTGAGGCTCGGCACGGTGCGGACGATCCGCCCGGCGACGACCGGGGCCGCGACCGCGCCGGAACGTCTGGCTCGGACGATCCCTCGGGCCATCGCTAACCGAAAGACCACGGAAACAAAGACCGGGGCGGCGACGGCATTTCGACCGTCGCCGCCCCATACGAGCGAGATCGCTACGGCGTCACGTCGCCGTAGATGTTCTGGTCGAGACCACCCGCCCACGGGCAGGTGTCCGGGCCGACGCTGCCGTCCGGGCTCACCGCCCGGCATTGCAGGACGTCGGCGTTGTCGAGGTCGTTGTCGCCGCCCTCGCGGGCGTCCTGGCCGGGGGCGACATTACGCCAGTCGGTCCAGGTGCCGTAGGAGAAGGCACCGACCGAGCTGATGTAGAGGTAGTCGCCGCCGAACGGGACCGTGCGCCCGCCGAACTGCTCCCAGTTCGGGTTGGAGGTGACCTCGCTCAGACGCACGGCGGGCCCCCACGTCAGCGACGCGGCTGAACCGGACGCCGCGAAGGCGTCGATCGACGGCACGGTGAGCCCGCCGGCGCAGTTGCCGAGCGGCCGGCGCGGGTCCCTGCATGGGTCGTTACGGCTGTCCCACCAGATTGCGTGCATGCTCCCGGCGTCGACAGAGATGTCCGGGAAGCGTTGCAGCGCGCCGTGCGGCCGTGGGTCATCGATCAGCACCGGCGGCGTGTGGCCGCCCGTCGAGCCGTTCAATCGGAAGAAATAGATCCCGGACAGGCTGCCGATGTTCTGGTGGTACTTGTCCGGCAGGTCGCTCGAGGTCACCGAGCCGTACGTAGTGCCGCTCGGGACCTCGGTGCCCGGGATCGACGGGTCGTAGACGACATAGACGTAGTCATGCGCCTTGTCCTGCTGGTCGGCCGTCGACCGCACCTGTGTGCCGCCGCGCATGAACGTGTAGCCGGAGGCGCAGTGCGAGTCGAAGTCCCCGCAGTCGCCGGCGACGGAGCCGGGCTCGGGCGCCTCGGGCGACTCCTCGGCAGCATCGCGCTCCGCCGTGGCCGGCGCCGCGCCGGGCGCTTCCGGGGCGGCGATGTCGGTCGGGTCATAGGGCTCGAACGGCTGGATGATGTGCGGAGCCGAGAATGATGCGCCGCAGTTCGTGGACGCGTTGTAGGCAATCGCATCCTGGAAGTTGCCGCCACGCACGTCGGCGAACTGGCGGTAGGTGACGTAGACATGCCCGTCGCCGGTGACGGCGATGTCCGGGAACTGGATGTCGTGCACCGTCTGGCTCAGCTTCATCGGGTTCGAGAACGTCTGCCCATGGTTGGTCGAACGCACGAAGTAGACGCTGGAGTTGAAGCCGTTCGGGGTGTTCCCCGTGAAGCGCGCCCAGGCGAAGTAGACGTAGCCGTCACAGGGGCCGCCTGTGCGGTCGACCTCGATGGCGGTCTTGTCGTGAAACTTCCCGAGCAGGTTCGGCGCCGCCGAGCCGTGCGCGACGTCGATCGAGCGCTTGAACTCCTTGCCGTCGTTGATCGTCGCGCCGTTCTGGCCGCCGGGATTCTCGTAGGTCGCAACCCAGACGTCCCCATTTGTCTTCGCGCTGCCGGCGCGGTCGCCGGAGCTCTCAGAGCCCGCGAACAGCCGGCCGTGGCTATCCCAGGCCAAGACCGGATCGCCGGAATCGGCCGTGCGGACGTGAGCGCGGTCCGCATACGGTGACTCGTCGCCGATGTAGCCGGGGACGAGGGAACTTATAAAGCTCGCGCCGCCGTTCTCGGAGCGGTAGTAGCCGAGCCAGACGTCGCCCAGACCGAGCAGGGCCCCGTTCTGCTGGAAGACGCCGCAATAGTCGTTCGAGCTGCCGACAATCACCTGCGTATTGCGCGGGTCGACCGCCACCGCCGGCTCGTTCTGGCGTCCGCGGCTGTGCGAGCAGGTCTGCAGGACCTCGTCGGTGTACGGTTGGCCGGTTACGAGCGTGTAGTCGCTGACGTACCCGCCGTTCGCGCCGTTGTCGTTCGTCAGCCGCGCATTCGCCGGTGACGCCTGCGCGGCCGGAACGGCGACGACGGTGGCCGCGAGCGCAAGCAGCGCGGCCACCATGAGCGTGGTGCTCCTCATGAACCCTCCTTTTCCTCGGGATTGCCGAGGGTTTCCTTTCCAGGCGGCCGATTTTCCAACCGCCCGCTGCGTAGGATCAGCGGCATGGCGCAGCCCTCGGGTTCGATTGGTGTGCTCGAGGCGCCGCCGCCGCAGTTCTCGCCAGGCGAGGTGGCGAGCATCGCCGCGGAACTCTATGGGCTTTCCGGCACGGCCGTGGACCTCGGCAGCGAGCGCGACCAGACGTTCCTGATCGACGACGGCGGCGCTGGCGGTGTCCTCAAGATCTCGAACATTGGCGAGGATCCCGCAGTCCTCGACCTGGAGGCCGGCGCGATCCTGCACATTGCCGGCGTGGATCCGGAGCTCCCCGTCGCGCGGCCGTGCCGCGTGCCCGACTCCAGTGCCACGGGCGCAGCCGCCTACCGGACGACGGTGGACGGGTCATCCGGAACGCACTTCGTGCGGCTCTTCGAACGACAGCGCGGGCGGACGGGCGGCCCGGATCTGGACGACGGAGCTGTGTTCGCCTACGCTGCCGACCACGCACGCCTGAACATCGCACTGCGGGGGTTCTTCGATCCGGCAGCCGGTCGGGAGCTGCTGTGGAACCTCAAGTGCGCCTCAGGCCTGCGCCTGGTGGTCGGCTCGATCGAAGACCGCCCGCGACGCGCTCTCGTCGAGTCCGTGCTCGACCGCTACGACGAGCGCGTCCTCCCCCGCTGGCCGCGGTTGCGGGCGCACGTCGTGCACGGCGACGCGAACCTTGAGAACGTGCTGCTCGACGAGCACGATCGGATCTCGGGCATCGTCGACTTCGGCGACACGGCACACAGCGCTCAGGCCGCCGACTTCGCGATCGGGCTCGCGTCGCTCCTGCGAGGGCGCCCCGTCGACGACGTCTTCCGTGTCGGGCGCATCGCGATCGACGGCTACGCGTCGCGGATCCCATTCGAGCCCGAAGAGCTCGAGCTGCTCGGCGACCTCGTGACCGCCCGCCTGGCCACGATCGTGACGATCAGCGCGTGGCGGGTGGAGCGCTACCCCGAGAACGCCGACTACATCCAGGCCTGGGACGCGGATTCGTGGGAGCTGCTCGAGCTGTTCGCCGAGGTCGGAGCCGATCGGGTCGCGCAGGAGCTCGGTGCCAGGAGGCCGCGCGTTCGCACCGATGCGCTCGCCGATCGGCGGCGGACCCTGCTCGGGCCGGCGCTCACGGATCTCACGTACAGCCGCCCCGTGCACGTCGTGCGCGGGGAAGGCGTGTGGCTCTACGACGCCGACGGCAGGCGGCTGCTCGACGCCTATAACAACGTGCCGGTCGTTGGGCACTGCCATCCGCGCGTGACGGAGGCGGTCGTCCGCCAGACCCGGGCGGTCAATACGCATGCCCGCTACCTGTACGAGCCGCTGATCGAGCTCGCCGACCGGCTCGTCGCCTCGATGCCGTCGAGTTCGGGCCTGGACACGGTGATGCTGGTGAACTCCGGCAGCGAGGCGAACGAGGTCGCGTGGCGGCTGGCGACGGCGACCGGCCGCACCGGCGCGATCGTCACCGACTACGCCTACCACGGTCTCACGTCAGCGGTCTCCGATCTCTCGCCTGAGGAGTGGCCGGAAGGGTTCCAGCCGCCAGACGTCGAGACGATCACTATCCCGGACGAGGCAGGGATGGCGCGCGCGATCGACCGGCTGGCTCACTCGGGTCACGGTCTGGCCGCCATGTACGTCGACAGCGGCTTCACGAGTGACGGGATCCTCGTCCCGTCCTCCGAGGAGGTGCAGGCGATCGCCCGCCAGACCCGGGCGGCCGGCGGCCTCCTCGTCGCCGACGAAGTCCAGGCGGGACATGGCCGGGGCGGCGAACACCTGTGGATGTTCGTACGCTACGGAATCACCCCCGACGTCGTGACGATGGGGAAACCGATGGCCAACGGCTACCCGGTGGCCGCGGTGATCGCCCGACGAGAGATCTTCGAGCGGTTCGCGACGGCCACGCGCCTCTTCAGCACGTTCGGGGGCAACCCGGTCGCGGCGCAGGCCGCGCTCGCCGTCCTGGACGTGATCGACGACGAACGGCTGATCGATAACGCCGCACGCGTCGGCGAAGGCCTCCGCAGTGCACTCGAGGCGCTTCGCGATCGCCATCCCGTGATCGAGTCGGTGCGTGGGCGAGGCCTGCTCGTCGGCGTCGAACTCGGAGCGGACGCGGCGTTCTCCGAGCAGGTGGTCGACCGGATGCGCGATGACGGCGTGCTGATCGGGCGCACAGGCCCCGGCGGCAACGTGCTCAAGATTCGGCCGCCGCTCGTCTTCGCCGACGAGCACGCCGACCTGGTGGTCGACGCGCTCGCGCGCGCGCTCGCCACGTAGCAGCAGAAGCACTGATCAGGCGATTCGGAGGCCGAAATCCGTTTGGTGCCGCCTCTGGTATCCCTCTCGGCGCGCAAACGAGGAAAGCGAGGGACGATGCGAAGGACGCGCTGGTTCGTAGCTGCGTTTCTGGCGGCGCTGACGGTGCCGTCGGTGGCAGCGGCGCACAACCCGTCGCTCTACAGCGGCGCGACGTGGTTCTCGAAGTACCAGGTCGTCTCGTCGAGCACACCGGTCTGCACGGGCGACGTGGGGGAGGGGCCGCAGCTCTCCTTCGGCAACAACGTCGACGCGAGCCACGAGTGCGGATCGCAGAGCGAGACATCGATTGCGATCAATCCGGCCGATCCCGACAACGTCGTGGCGGGCTCGAACGAGATCCAGCGGCTGCCGATGCGCGCAATGGCCTCGTTCGACGGCGGCAAGACGTTCACCGGTGTCGATCTGCCGCTTCCACCGCCGCTCGTGAAGAACGGCTCCGACTTCGGCTCCGATCCGTCGGTCGCATTCGACGCCGCGGGCAACGTGTACTACGGCTACATCATCGTCTTCTTCGGCGCCGGCAACGGCATCAACGGCAGCGAGATGGCGGTGGCTCACTCGAGCGACGGCGGCCTCACGTGGAGCGCGACGTACTTCAACCCGCAAACGGGGCAGGGGCAGTTCAACGACAAGCCGTACGTCGCGGTCGACAACAACCCGAGCAGCCCGTTCTTCGGCCGCGTCTACGCGGCCTGGGACAACGCCAGCGGCGCAAACGGCAAGCCGTCGAGCGAGAAGAACGGCAACAACCTGCTCGTCTCCTTCTCGACCGACCACGGCGCAAGCTTCTCGCCGCCGGTCGTCGCCAGCCCGTTCGTCAAGGGCGGCACCGGGGCGATCGCAGCAGATCCTTTCGTCGCCCCGGACGGAACGCTCCACGTGGCGTGGCTGGACTACGTGCACAGCCTGCTCGCCGAGTCGTCCTCGACCGACGGCGGCCGGACGTTCGGGCCGCCCCACGTGATCTCGTTCACGAAGATCCCATTCGACATCGACCTGCCCTCGATCAACGTGCGCGGAGCGCTCGTGTACCCGACCTGCGGCGCTTCGGGAGCGTCGCTGTACTGCTCGTGGTTCGACGGCTCGCTCGCGGGGGGCACGGACGTCCTGTTCTCGAAGTCGACCGACGGCGGTCAGCACTGGAGTCCCGGCGTGCCCGTGACAACGGATCCACCAGGCCAGGTGACCGATCAGTTCTATCCCTGGCTTGCGGTCGACCCCTCGGACGGCTCGATCAACATCAGCTACTACGACACGCGCAACGACCCGAGCCGGAAGGCGACGGACGTCTTCCTCGCCCGATCGACAAACGGCGGCGCGAGCTTCGCCACGCAGCAGGTGACGAACGCGCCGACCGACGAGACGTGCTGCAGCCCGAGCGTGAACCTCGGCAACCAGTACGGGGACTACGAGGGCGTGGCGGCATTCGGTGGAATCGTCCGGCCGGTCTGGACGGATCGTCGGCAGGCCGTCATTGACCTCGGCCTTCGCGAGGAGGTCTTCACCGCCGGCCTGAGCTTCGGGCCGTAGAAGGGGATCGGGGGCGTCCGCCTCGCGGGCGCCCCTACCTGCGCGCGACGAAGCTCAGTGCCTCGTCCGCGAGCTCGGGCCATTTTGCGGCCTCAACGGGAGCGACCGTGACCCACTCCTTCATCACGCGGCCGTGTCCGGGATCGAAGCGGGTTCCCGTGCCCGAGGCGATCAGCTCGTCGACGCGCTTCCGCGGCAGCTTGAGGACGAGTTCTCCCTTCGTGAGCATCGCGAAGATCTTGCCGTCGACCTTGAGCGCGTCGGAGCCGAACTTCCCCGCCTTGCCCGACGTCGACGGCGGCGTGACGGCCGGATCCGTCTCGAAACGGCGAACGAGCGTCGCGAAGAGCGCGTCCGCGGCGTCCGTCACGGCTCCAGCGGCGACACCGCGTCGCCCGGCGTGAGCTCGCCGCCGACGAGGATCTCGGCGTTGAGCCCGGCCCGGTGCACGAGCCCGTCGATCACGCCGGGCTGGGTCATCGACTGCAGATGTAGACATGGCTCGCAGAGCTCGATGCCACGGCATTCGAGGTCCCCGACGCGAAAGCGTTTGCCGACGAGATCGTTCAACCGCACGCCGCGCGTGAGGACGTTTCGCCGCGAGCTCGCCGCGTCCACGTGGATGCCGTGCTCGGCCGCGAGCGCCTCGAGGGCCTCGGCCTCGATCAGCGTCAGCTCGCGGGCGGGACTGCCCTCGTCGAAGTAGCGGTTGCCCTCGAGCCCCTTCCCTGCGATCGCCCGCACCGAGTCGACCTCATGCGGCAACTCGCCGTGCTCGGCGCTGATGTAGATGGCCTCGACCACACCCATGAATGGAACTTACCCGTCGCGGCGGCGCACGCCGAAGGCAGACTCGACCACGACGATGACGTGGCTTGCCGAGCTTCCGGTCCGCGCGCCGTGGCGAGTGCTCGCCATGGCGTCCGCCTTCGCGCTCGTCGCCGCGGCGCTCGGGCTACAGACCCCGCACCTTCTGGGGCGCGGTTCGAACGAGTTCGTCGCGAGCGGCAGCGAGAGCCTGCGTGCCGAAAGGGCCGTCGAGCGGGCCTCAGGTCTCTCGGCGTCGCCGCAGGTGCTCGTGCTTGTTCACGACCCGACGCCGTCGCGACTACGCACCGTCGCGTCCGAAATCAGGTCGGAGCCCGCGTTCCCGGTCGTGGTGCGCCCCGTCTTCTCGGCAGACCGCCGCGAGGCGATCGTGCCCGCCTACGCTCGCGCCAGCTTGCCCCAGCGGGCATGGCGCCAGGCTGCCGAGCGGGTCGACGTCCGCCTGCGAACGGTCCCCGGAACGGCCGTCGGCGGCGTTGCCCTCGCGACCGTCCAGGTCAACCATCAGGTTCAGCACGACCTCACGCGAGCAGAGGAGCTCGCGTTTCCTGTCCTGTTCCTCCTCGCCCTCTGGGTCTTCCGCAGCGTCGTGGCGGCGCTGCTGCCGCTCGTGTGCGGCGCACTCACGATCCTCGGCGCGCTTCTGCTCCTGCGACTTCTCAACGTCGTGATGCCGGTCTCGGCGTACGCGCTCAACATCGTCACCGGCGCGGGGCTCGGCCTCGGAATCGACTACAGCCTGCTCCTCGTCTCGCGCTTCCGCGAGGAGCTCGTGCGTCGAGGGCCGGGTGCCGCTGCGGTGGGGGAGACGCTGCGGACGGCCGGCCGCACGGTGGTGTTCAGCTCGCTGACCGTGGGAGCTGCGATCGCGACGCTGGCGGTCTTTCCGCTGGGCTTCCTGCAGTCGATGGGAATCGCCGGCGGGCTCGTCGGACCGCTCGCGGGGCTGATCGCGCTGACCGTGCTGCCGGCGCTTTTCCTCGTGCTCGGCGAGCGCGTGAACGCGCTCTCACCACGCCGCTGGCGCCGAGCGGCCGAACGCGCCGCGCGCGGCGACGCCGGCCCGTGGTACCGGTTCGCGCACGCGCTCATGCGGCGACCAGTTCCCGTCGCGGTGGCGGCGACCGCTCTCCTCGTCGCGCTCGGATTGCCCTTCCTCTCGATCCGCTTCACGGGCGTCGACGCATCGGTTCTGCCGGCGCACGTGAGCTCGCGTGAGGTCGACACGGCGCTGCGGCGCGACTTCGCCGCGTCGACGATCTCGCCGGTCTACGCGGTCCTTCAGGATGGCTCGGCGCAGGCTCGGGCCTACGCCCTGGCAGTCCGCCGTCTCCCCGACGCGGCGACGGTGCTGCCGCCCAAGCGGCTCGGACACGGCACCTGGGAGGTGCGTGCCTCCTCTGGACGACCGTTTCTGGACACCGCGTCGCAACGGCTCGTGCAGTCGATGCGCACCGTGCCCGGAGACGCGCTGGTTGGAGGCGCGACGGCGCAGTTCATCGACCAGAAGCACACGCTCGGTGAGCGGCTACCGCTCGCGATCGCGCTTCTCTGCGTGATCACGTTCGCGCTTCTCTTCGCTGCGACGCGCTCGCTCGTCCTGCCGCTCAAGGCGCTCCTCATGAACTTCCTTACGCTGACGGCCACGCTCGGCATCCTGGTCTTCGTCTTCCAGGACGGCCGCCTCGAGAGGCTGCTCGACTACCGAAGCCAGGGAGCGCTGCAGCTGACTCAGCCTGTGCTCCTCTTCGTGATCGCCTTCGGCCTGGCGACCGACTACGGCGTGTTCCTGCTCTTACGGATCAAGGAGGCGTACGACTCCGGGCTTCCGAACCGTGAAGCGGTGGCAGTCGGGCTCGAGCGGACGGGGCGGATCATCACCGCGGCGGCGCTTCTGTTCTGCGTTGCCGTCGGCGCCTTCGCCACCTCCGGCGTGATCCTCATCAAGGAGGTGGGGGTCGGCATTGCGCTGGCGGTGCTCATCGACGCCACGATCGTGCGCGCGCTGCTGGTCCCGTCTCTCATGGCGATTCTCGGTCGCTGGAACTGGTGGCCCCGTAAGGGGGGAAACCATGTTTCCGCCGTTGGCCCTGTCCCTAATCGGCGCGGTCAACTTCAAGCGACCGAGCCGAAGGCGACAGGAGCTGCGCTGCGGCGGGCCAAGCCGGCCTCCGCCGAAGAGGGCGATCAGTCCGCAGTCAGCTTGCTTTCCGCGCGCGACCAGTCCGCTTCGGAGGAGGCTTCACCGGCGGCAAGTCCCAGCTCCTCGGACGATCGAGGGCTTCCCACTCGTCACGGAGGATCGACATGACGAGGTCGTCGATGATGCGGCCACGGCGCCGCCGCCACGCGCGCAGGCGCCCCTCGTGACTGAATCCCGACTTCTCGTACGAGCGAATCGCACGCTCGTTCGCCGGCGTCACGTGCAACCCGATCCGGTGGAAGCCCAGCTCGCCGAACCCGAAGTCGACGAGCGCGTTCATCGCATCCGTGCCGAGGCCGCGGCCCGTGTACTCGGGCAGGAGGAAGATGGCGACCTCGGCGCGGATTCCGAAGTCGATCTGGTGAAAGCCGCACTCGCCGATCAGGTCGGCGGAGCCGAGCTCGCAGATGGCGAAGAAGAACTGGCGTTCTCCGTGCCGCTTCGCGACCTCCTCGTCGAACCACTTCTCGGCCATCTGGCGGCTGACCGGCCCTGTGAAGCCGACCAGGTCGGCGATCTCCCGGTCGTTGAGGGCGACGATCGCCTGCTCGAGATCGTCGCGCTCGATCGGGCGGAGCCAGACCCGCTCGCCGCGGATGATCGGATTGGGGTGGGGCGTCGTCACGGGCCGGATTCTACGAACCACCGCGTAGTCTCCAGACCGAGATGACCCGCTGGATCCTCCCGCCTGTTGCCTGCCTTGCCGTTGTCGCGGCCGTGTCGTCGGCCTCACGCCCGGCCGCGGCGGTCGCATGTCCGTCGTCACCGGCGAACCGGCTGACGATCACGCCGGATTCGACCCAGCTGATCACCGTCGTCCCTGCGCGGCGAACCTCGACGCAGGCACCGCTCCGGCTGTGGACGAAGGCCGGCGGTGGTTGCTGGATTCCGGCTGGCGGGCCGTGGCGGGCGTGGCTCGGGAGGAACGGCGTCTCGGCCCGTCATCGCGAGGGAGACGGCACGACGCCGTCCGGCACCTTCGGCTTCCAGCGGACGATGTACGGCGCCGCGACGAATCCAGGCGTCCGCTACGCCTATCACCGCACGGTTTGCGGCGACTGGTGGGTCGAGGACCCGCGTTCCCGCTTCTACAACCGATTCCGTCACGTGCGTTGCGGCGCGGAGCCGTTGTTCGGCTCGGGCGAGGAGCTCTCGCGGTCACCGACCGCGTATCGCTATCTCGCCGTCGTCGACTACAACACGCACCCGGTCGTTCCCGGCCGCGGCTCGGGCATCTTCCTCCACGCCAGCATCGGTCGCCCGACCTCGGGCTGCGTCAGCCTTCCCGTCGGCCGGCTCGTCACGACCCTCCGCTGGCTGCGCCCGGCCGGCCATCCCCGTATCGCGATCGGCACGAGCGCGGATCTAGGAAGCTCCGCGGCCTTCGGCTCGGTCGCTCCAAGCTGAACTGGTATCGGTGGGAACTTGGCTCTGCGCGACGAAAAATCACGGTATCGCCTCAATAGCCCTACGATAAGGAGGCATGGCCGTGCAGCGTGACGAGCACGGCGGTAGTACCGCCGTGCTAGGGCCGGTATCGCGCGAACGAGTCGTGGATACGAGGGCCCTTGCGTTTCTCGCGGAAGCGAGCGCGGTCCTGGCCTCGTCGCTCGACTACGAAGCGACGCTCTCGCGCGTAGCGCAACTCGCGGTCCCGGAGCTCGCGGACTGGTGCGTGGTCGACCTGCTTGGCGCCGACGGCACGATCCGGCGCGTCGCGGTCGTCTGCGGCGACCGGTCCCGGATGGACATCGCAAAGCGCCTGCGCGACTCGTACCCACCGCGGTTCCAGGGGCCGGAGGGAACGGCGAAGGTGCTGCGCACCGGCAGGGCCGAGCTGATCGAGGACATCTCCGAGGAGTGGGTCTCGGCAATCGCGCCGAACGCGGAGCAGCTCGAGCTCCTGCAGAGCCTCGAGCTTCGTTCGAACCTCATCGTCCCGCTCGTCGCGCGCGGGCGGACGATGGGTGCGCTGACGCTGGCGACCGCCGAATCCGGCCGGACGTACGGAACGTCGGACCTCGCGCTCGCCGAGGAGCTCGCCGCACGAGCGGCGATGGCGGTCGACAACGCGCGGCTCTTCCGCGACTCCGAGGAGTCGCTCGCCGTCCTCGACACGCTGCTTGCGCGCGCACCGGTCGGGCTCGCGTTCTGGGACCGGGACCTGCGCTACGTGCGCATCAACGACACGCTCGCGGCGCTCGACGGGAGGCCGCCCGACGAGCACGTGGGGCGGACGCCGGCCGAGGTGCTTCCGGACATCGGCGAGGAGGTCGCGACGTCGCTTCGCCGCGTGCTGGAGGACGGCGAGCCGATCCTGAATGTCGAGTTTGCGGGTGAGACGCCCGCGATGCCCGGCGCGCGCCGCCACTGGCTGGCGAGCTACTACCCCGTGCGGGCCTCGGGCAGCGAAGTGATCGGCGTCGGCGCCGTCGTCTCCGAGATCACCGAGCGGCGGCGCGCCGAACAGCGGCTTTCGGCCCAGCACGCGGTGGCGCAGATCCTCGCCGAGTCGCCGTCGCTCGACGACGCTGCCGCGCGCATCCTCCAGGCGCTTTGCGAGAGCCTCGAGTGCGACGTCGGCACGCTCTGGCTCGTGGCGGAGGACGACGAGTCGGTGCGGTGCGCCGAGGTGTGGCACAGCCCCTCGGTCGAGATCGGTCGCTTCGCCAGCCTGAGCCACCGGCTTGCGTTTCCGCGCGGCGTCAGCCTTCCGGGTCGGGTCTGGAGCACAAAGCGCCCCGCCTGGGTCGCGGACGTGACGCAGGAACCGAACTTCGCGCGCAGCGAGGCTGCTGCAGAGATCGGCCTACGTACGGCATTCGCGTGCCCGATCATGCTCGGCGACAGAGTCCTCGGGGCGATCGAGCTCTTCCACTGCCACGTCGAACCTGCGGACGCGCATCTGCTGCGCTCGCTGGCGGTTGTCGGCGGGCAGATCGGCCACTTCATCGATCGCAAGGAGGCGGAGCAGGATCGCATCCGCGGCCTGGCCCGCGAGCACGTCGCGCGAGCGGAAGCAGAGGCTGCGCAGCGCCGGTTCAGGTTCCTCGCCGAGGCCAGCGCGCTCCTCACATCCTCGCTCGACTACGAGACCACGCTCGGCCGCGTCGCCGACCTCGCGGTGCCGTATCTCGCAGACTGGTGCGTCGTCAACCTCGTCGCCGACGGCGAGCTTCGTCGCATCGCGGTCGCGCAACAAGCCTCGACTGGCGCAGGGTGGGTGCAGCGGCTCGACGCTGACGCTGCGCTCGGTCCTGCAGCCGTCGTCGGGACCGGCGAGCCCCAGATCGTGCCGTCGGTGGGCGAGGAACAGGACGGCGAGCAGGAGCATGTCCAGAAGCTGCGTGAGCTCGGTCTCCGGTCGTACATGTGCGTGCCGATCAAGGCCCGAGGCCGCGCGCTCGGTGCGCTGTCGTTCGCCACCGCTGAGTCCGGGCGCCGCTACGGAGAGGGCGATCTCAACCTCGCGGAGGAGCTGGCCCGCCGGGCCGCGACGTCCGTCGACAACGCGCGGTTGTTCCGGGAAGTCCAGGAGCGGGCGCAGGCCGCGAACGTGCTGACCCACGTCGGCGACGGCGTCTTCATGCTCGACCGGGACAGCGTCATCCGCCTCTGGAACCCGGCCGCGGAGGCGATCACGGGGCTTCGCCGGGCGGACGTGGTCACACGGCGAGCCGGCGACGCGATACCGCAGTGGGAAAGCCTCGCGGCCGAGGTGCCCGTGGTGGGATCGCCACGCGCCGCCGTGCGGCCGCACACGGTGCATCTCGAGCTTCCCGATCGCGAGCTTTGGCTCTCGATGTCGGGCGTGGGATTCGACGAGGGAATCGTCTACGCGTTCCGGGACCTGACGGAAGAGCGCGCGCTCGAGAAGATGAAGACAGACTTCGTCTCCACGATCTCGCACGAGCTCCGCACGCCGCTCGCCGCGATTTACGGATCCGGCAAGACGCTGAGCCGCGACGACCTGACGTTGTCGGACGATCGGCGCACCGCGTTGCTCGACGTGATCGTGGACGAGTCGAACCGCCTGGCGCGCATCGTCGAGGACGTGCTCCTGGCCAGCCGACTCGACGCGGGCGTGCTGCAGGTCGCCATCGAGACGTGCGACTCGGCTGAGATCGTCAACAGTCTCGCCGTCTCGCGCCGGATCCACGCGCCTCCGAACATCGAGATCGTCGTCACACCGCATCCTCCGGTTCGTGTGACCGCGGACGCCAACCGGCTCCTGCAGGTGCTGCGCAACCTCGTCGACAATGCCATCAAGTACTCGCCGAACGGCGGGCAGGTGGAGATCGCGGTCCAGCAGGCGGACGGCCGCGTACAGTTCCGAATCACCGACGAGGGAATCGGCATCCCTCCCGGGGAGCGCGAGCGGATCTTCGAGAAGTTCTACCGCCTGGATCCCGAGCTGACCCGCGGCGTAGGCGGCACCGGTCTCGGGCTATACATCTGCCGGCAGCTCGTCCACCACATGGACGGACAGATCTGGATCGAGGCTGCGGATGGCAAGGGTTCTGTCTTCGTCGTCGAGCTCCCGCGCGCGCAGTAACAGAGAATTCGCGTCGGATTCTCGCGGGC
>Ga0075424_100001555_pt1 | contig 20268 bp, 23 predicted proteins | sample SoiMethybrSBSTD3_FD_75301 | JGI IMG/M metagenome (GOLD analysis project Ga0075424, IMG submission 75301) | Bulk soil microbial communities from a Populus tree surrounding site in Tennessee, USA - Soil MetaG P. TD hybrid SBSTD3 | ecosystem: Environmental > Terrestrial > Soil > Tree plantation... | reverse complement strand
GGGGTGAATACGAACACCGTCCTGCGATCGCTACGGGTGCTCCGCGACGAGGGACTAGTTGAGTTCCGCCGCGGGAGAGGCATTTCGGTCGCGGGCACACCGGAACTGGGCGCGGTTGTCCAGCGCGCGCGGGAGCTCGTCACCTTCGCCCGCCACCACGGCTACAGCGTCGACGAACTCCTTGAAATCATCGAAGACGTCGCCTAACGGAAAGGCGTCGAGTCCCAAGGGGACATTTCCGCAGACTCGCGCAGGCGAGTGTCCTCCGCCGAACTACTGCTTCGCTACCGGACCCACAGCTAACTGAGCAGGGCTCCATGCATGGGGTTGTACTGGTAGTTGCCGACGCGAAGCGGTTCCTGTCCGGCGAGGAGACCGCGCTCGTTCACTGGCTCATCGGCGGCGACGCGAAGCCGACGTTCGTGCCGCCGCGGCCGTTCGAGCGCGGCGTCGGCGGCCGGCCGACGCTCGTCCAGAACGTCGAGACGCTCGCCGGCCTCGCGCTGGTGTGCCGGTATGGCGCCGTATGGTTCCGCGAGGTCGGAACGGCGGCGGAGGCCGGCTCTGTGCTCGCCACCGTCTCCGGCGCCGTCGTCCGGCCCGGCGTGCTCGAGGTCGAACTGGGCGCGCCGCTGGGTGAACTGCTCGAGCGCTCCGGTGGCCTGGTCCGACCTGCGCAGGCAATTCTCGTCGGCGGGTACTTCGGCAGCTGGATGCCGCCGGAGCTCGATACGCCCTTCAGCGCAGAAGGCCTCGCGCGCCACGGCGCCCGCCTCGGCGCACGCGAGCTGGCCGTCCTGCCGGAAGGCGCCTGCGGCGTCGTCGAGACGGCCCGCGTCGCCGCCTACCTCGCGCACGAGAGCGCAGGGCAGTGCGGGCCGTGCGTGTTCGGCCTGGGCGCCGTCGCCGACGCGCTCGCCGCGATTGCGCGGCGCGATGACCGCAGCGCGGCCGCCTTTCGCCGGCTGCCGAGCCTGCACACGCAGATCGCCCGACGCGGCGCGTGCTGCGCCCATCCCGATGGCGCTCTCGCCTTCGTCGCGACAGCGCTCGACTGCTTCGCGGACGAGTTCCAGCGCCATCTCGCCGGCCGCTGCAGCGCGTCCGATCACGCGACGGTGCTGCCGGCGACGGCAACGGATGGAGGGTGGAGATGACCGGGCAGCGACTCCGCGTCAACCCGATCCGGTGCGACGCCTACGGCCACTGTGCCGAGCTCCTCCCCGAGCTCGTCCGCGCCGACGAGTGGGGCTACCCGATCGTCTCGGAGTCAGCCGTACCGGACGACCTCCTCGACGAGGCCCGCCGGACCGTCGCAGCCTGCCCGCGGCTCGCTCTCTTCCTCGAGCAGGCCGAGGACCGCGCCGCCCTGGAGAGCGCCTTACAGGCAAATCCAATCGCTCGTTTAACGCGTTCTTAGTCAGGTCCGCCACACTGGAAGCAATGCAACCGGGAATGGAACACGCGATGGGACAGCCGATGGGACCGGCCGGCCGCACAGGGACGCGCATCCGCATCGTCGCGCTCATCCTGGCGCTCGTCGCCGCGATTGCCGTCGCGGCAGGCGTGGCGCTGGCGAGAAGCGGCTCGTCCGGCGCCTCCCCCGTCGGGACGGGAGCCGTCATCATCAACACCAACCTCGGCTACCAGGGCGGGTCCGCCGCAGGCACGGGAATGGTGCTGACCTCCTCCGGGGAGGTGCTGACCAACAACCACGTGATCCGCGGCGCGACCTCGATCAGAATCGCCGTCCCCGGAACAGGGCGGTCGTACACGGCGAAGGTGGTCGGCTATGACGTGGCCGACGACGTCGCTCTGCTCCAGACGGACGGCGCGTCGAACCTGAAGACCGCCCCCACCGCGTCCTCAGCCGTCACGGTCGGGGAGACCGTCACCGCGGTCGGCAACGCGCAGGGAACCGGCACCCTGACCTCGGCCAAGGGCTCGGTCACAGGACTCCAGAAGTCGATCACCGTCAGCGACGACCAGGGCGGCTCCGAGAGCCTTACCGGTCTGATCGAGACCGACGCCGGCCTTCAGCCCGGTGACTCGGGCGGCCCGCTCTACGACAGCGCCGGCGACGTGATCGGCATGAACACGGCCGCCTCGACCGCGGACGTCTCGTTCCAGTCAACGGCAACCGACGGGTACGCGATCCCGATTGGCAAGGCCCTGTCGATCGCGAGGCAGATCGAGTCCGGCCAGTCGTCCATCGGCGTGCACGTGGGCAGCACGCCGTTCCTGGGCATCCAGGTTCAGCAGGCCGGGGGTAGCGGGTTCGCGCCGTCGGGGGCGCTCGTCGCAGGCATCGTCTCGGGGAGCCCGGCGGATTCGGCCGGTCTCAGCGCCGGCGACGTGATCAACGCCATCGACGGCCAGCCGATCACCTCGTCGAGCTCGGTCGTCGACGCCCTGCTGGGAAAGGAGCCGGGCGCCACCGTGACGATCACCTACACCGATCAGTTCGGCGCCGACCAGACGGTGACCGTCGCGCTCGCCGACGGCCCGGCTCAGTAGACCTCGCCGCGTTCTCGGCGATCCACGGATGCGTCTGCAGCGTGCTCGGGCTCGAGAGCGAACCGGTCGATTCGCGTCTCTGACCGGACCCGCAGCCCGCCGCATGCGATGAGTGCGCTGCCTCAGACTGGTCTAAACAGCAGAAGCGAATGAGGAGGGATGATGACGACTGCCACAAAGCTGGAGCCGAAGACGAGCGGTCGGGTCGAGGCCAACGGCGTCGACTACTACTACGAGATCCACGGTGATGGCGAGCCGCTCCTGCTGTTGCACGGGGGGCTGGGCTCAATCGACATGTTCGGGCCGGTGCTGCCGATCCTCTCCACACGACACGTGGTGATCGGCGTCGACCTGCAAGGCCACGGGCGCACCCCGCTCGGCCACCGAAACATCGACTTCGACGACATTGGCGACGACATGGCCGCGATCCTCGAGCGGCTCGGCTACGAGCAGGTTGACGTCATGGGCTACTCGCTCGGGGGCGGCGTTGCGTTCCGTCTCGCCGTCCGCCATCCGGAGAAGGTCCGTCGCCTGGTGCTCGTCTCCACGAGCTATTCGACGGACGGCATCCATCCCGAGATGCGGCCGCAGCAGGGCGCAGTGAGTGGCGAGATCGCCGACGCGATGAAGGGAACGCCGATGTACGAGTCGTACATGGCCGTGGCGCCTCGTCCCGAAGACTTCCCGCGGCTGCTCGACCGCATGGGCGAGCTGATGAGCCGGGATGTCGACTGGTCGGACGACGTCGCCAAGCTGACGATGCCGGTGATGCTCGTCTTCGGGGACAGCGACATGTTCCGCCCCGATCACGTGGTCGACTTCTACCGGCGCCTCGGCGGCGGGCTCAGAGACGCCGGCTGGCAGCGCGAGCACCAGTCGCCGAATCGTCTGGCCATCCTGCCCGACCTGACGCACTACGACATCTTTCTCGACCCCGGCCTCGCGACGACAGTACTCCCCTTCCTCGAGGGTAAGCGTCGGTCGCACAGCTGGGCGGAACAGGTCGAGCAGGCGAACTGACCTGGGGCTCCTCTACGGGTAGATCGTCTCCCCGGCCTCGAGCATCGCCACGAACTTCGCCAGTCGCCGCGCCCTCGTCTCGGGCCTCTTCGCGTCCGCGAGGCGGTAGAGGATCGCGTAGCGGTTCTGGCTGCTGAGCTGCGAGAAGGAGGCGTTTGCCTCCGGGCGCGCGTCGAGCTCGCGCTGGAGGTCGTCGGGAACGGCCATGCCGCGCTGACTCTCGTAGGCCGCCTCCCAGCGGCCGTCCGCCCTCGCGCGCTCGACCTCGGCAAGGCCGGCGGGACGCATCCTCCCCTCGGCGATCAGCCGCTCGGCCTTCTCCCGGTTGATCCGGGACCACTTGCTGCGGGACAGTCGCGGCGTGAAGCGCTGCAGGAAGTACCGCTCGTCGAGCGACCGGCGGCGGGCGTCGATCCACCCGAAGCAGAGCGCGCTCTCGAGGACCTCGGGGTACCGGGCGCTCTCGATGCCGGTCTCCTTCTTGGCGATCTTGATCCAGACGCCGGGGGAGGAGCCGTGGTTCGCCGCGAGCCACTCCTCCCACTCGCGCGGCGAAGCGAACGAGACGATCGGTTCGTCATCGCTCGCGCCCACGACTCGAGGCTACCCGTGCCGCGTCCTCTGGTCGCGATCAGCGTAGTCTGCTATAGTACTAAGTTAGTCCTATGGCAGACTGGTAAGAGGTGACTGGGATGACAAACGTGACCGTGACCGCCATTCTCGAAGCGCCCCGCGACGATGTCTTCGCGTATCTGTCGAAGATCGAGAACCTGCCCGAGTGGGCGTCGGAGTTCGCGCGGGAGCTCAAGTACGTCGACGGCAAGGCGAAGGTCGTCAACGGCCTCGGAGAGTTCTTCTTCCGCATCGAAGCCGACCCGAGGACCGGCGTGATCGACATGCTGGTGGGGCCGATCGAGTCCGAGCTCGCGCTGTTCCCCACGCGCGTCGTCGAGCTGCCCGGCGGCCGCTCGGCCTACACGTTCACGATGTTCAAGGCCCCGGGAATGGATGACGACCTGTTCGAAGCGCAACACCGCTCGCTCGAGCGCGAGTTCGACAACATCCGCGCACGCTTCGCGCCGGAGGCTCGCAACTGTCTGGGGCGGTAGGTTCGGGTTGTGGAGCTCGACCGCAACGACGTCGGCTTCCTGCTAGCCGTCGCGAGCAGACGGTGGAACGAAACGCTCGAGCGACGCTTCGCGGAGGCAGGCTTTCCGGAGGTCCGGGCCTCGTACGGCTCGCTCCTCGTCCCCCTCTTCGAGGAGGACGGCCTGCGCCTGGGGGATCTGGCTCGCCGTGCCCAGCTGAGCAAGCAGACGATCACGACGATGGCTCGGCTGCTGGAGCGCGACGGACTGGTCGAACGGCGACCCGATGAGGTGGACGGTCGTGCGTCGCGGCTTTACCTAACTCGACGTGCCAGGGCCTTCGAGGGGGCCGCGCGGCGCGTGCTGCGCGAGCTCGACCGCGAGGTCGGCCGGGCTCTGACCACCAGACGCGCCGGCGAGCTCAAGAAGTCGCTCGAAGCGTTGATCGCGAGACTAGGGTGACACGGGAACCCCTTGACCTGTGAGACGGTAGTGGCGAAGACGAGGAGCGACGAGCTCCGCCTGCTCGCGCAGCGCGTGGCGGACGAACTTCCAGCGGAGGTCGCGGAGGAGGTCGTGCTGACGGGCAGCGTCTCCCGAGGGGCTGCCGACGCGGTCTCGGACATCGAGATGCTCGTGGTATCGCGGGAGCCGCTCGAGCTCGCGCGCTGTTTCGCGCTCGCACGTGCGGCGGGTCTCGACGGGCTCGACACCTGGGGCGCACAGGGTGGGCCCGTGAGTCGCGTGTCCGGTTACAGGGACGGTGAGTCGCTCGAGCTGGTCTGGTGGCCTCGTCAGTACGCCGATGCCGCGATCGGAAGACTGCTCGCGGGCGAGATGCCGTCGACGGCCGACGCCCTCGTGCACGGCGTCCCGCTGCGGACCGGCGGGCTGCTCGCGGCGTGGCAGGAGCAGCTGCGCGACTACCCGCCGGAGCTCGCGGCGGCGCAGATCGAGGAGGCGGCGCTCCCGTGGGGCGGCTTCACGCCCGCGGGGCTCTTGACGATCGTCCGGCCGGATGATCGTCTCGCGCTGGCCGAATGGCTCGTCGACGGCGCGACGCGCGTGCTCACGATCACCTATGCCCTCAACCGGGTCTGGAGGCCGACGACCAAGCGCCTCGTAGCTCGTGTCGCGCAGCTCGCGGTGAAACCGGAGCGCCTCGCCGAACGGATCACGGAGGCGCTGACCGAACCCGACCTCCGGCGCGCGTTGCTCGTGATGACGGAGCTGCAGCTCGACGCCGTCTCGCTCGCACCGAGCGGCCCCAACGTCGACCGCGCGCGCACCTGGCTTTCCGAGGGGGCGGAGATTCTGCGGCGATGACCGTCGACGGGCGAATCACGGCGCAGCTCGAGCGGCGGCGACAGTTGGCCGCGGACGGTTGGGAGCTCGACGATGCCGTCGTCCTCGTCGGCGCCGGCCTCCCGGTACCGATCCCCGGTCGCGGCGATCCCACGTATCCATTCCGCGCCCACTCGGAGTACCTCTACCTAACGGATCGTGAGCGCCCCGGCGGCGTTCTCGCCTTCGATGCGTCCGCGGGCTGGGTCGACTTCGTCGTGCCGATCAGCCGCGATGAGCGGCTGTGGGCCGGCGGCAATCCGGAGGCACTCGACGCGGGGACGCCCATCGACGAGCTCGAGCCCTGGCTCGACGCACGAGACGGGCAGCCGATCGCCTGCCTCGGCGTCCCCCTGCCCGAGGTGAGGTCCGACGACGCCCTCAGGTCGCGGTTGCGCTCCGGGCTGAACGAGATCCGCCGCAGGAAGGACGACGTCGAGCTCGAGCGCATGCGCCGTGCGGCAGCGGCGACGAGCGCCGGCTTCGCCGCCGTCGTTCCCCTCGTCCGTCCCGGCGTTGCCGAGCGCGAGTTGCAGATCGAGCTCGAAGCTTCGTTCCTCCGGAACGGCGCAGACACTCTCGCCTTCGACACGATCGTCGGCAGCGGGCCGAACGCCGCCGTCCTCCACGCACTGCCCACGTCTCGCGTCGTCGGAGACGGGGAGCTCGTACTCATCGACGCGGGCGGCGAGTACCGGGGCTACGCCAGCGACGTCACTCGTACCTATCCCGCATCGGGCGAGTTGACGCCCGAGCAGAAGACGATCTACGACATCGTCCGCGGCGCGCTCGACGCCGCGATCGCGCGGTGCACCGACGGGACGGAGTGGGTCGACGTCCACCGCGCGGCGGCGCTCGTCATCGCCGAGGGACTCGCCGGCCTCGGGCTGCTGCGGGGCGATCCCGAGTCGCTGGTCGAGCGCGGCGCCCAGTCCGTGTTCTTCCCGCACGGCATCGGGCACATGGTCGGGCTCGGCGTCCGTGATGCCGGCGAGGTCCTCCCCGGCCGTACGCGATCCGATGACGAGTTCCCGCGCCTCCGCATGGATCTCCCGCTCCGGCCGCGATACGTCGTCACCGTCGAGCCGGGGATCTACTTCGTCGCGGCGCTGATCCACGACCGTGAGTTCCGCGAGCGGTACGGCGATGCGGTCGTGTGGGATCGCGCCGAGCGGATGGTCGACTTCGGCGGAGTGAGGATCGAGCACAACGTCCTCGTCACGGAGGGCGAGCCCGAAGTCCTCACGGACCAGATACCCGTCGCGCCGCACTAGATCGGCCCGACGCTGGAGGTGGTGACCTGACGAAGTCGCGGCTTGACCTCACGCGGTCGGAGATCCTCGGGTTCCGACGACAAGTCGGCGCGCTGGACGAGCGGCTGCCATCCGGCTCGCGCTCGCTTCGGCGCGCGGCGTGGGCCGGTCTGCAGGACAGCGTGCCGCGCGCCGCGCTGCTCTCGATCCACGCGCGTGTCGACGGGACACACCCTGCGATCCTCGACGATCCGTCGCTCGTCCAGCTCTGGGGGCCGCGCTTCAGCACCTACGTCGTGCCGGCGCGCGACCGTGCGCTCTTCACGGTCGGACGTCTGGCGGACGACGCCCGCGGACGGCAGCGAGCAGAGGAGATCGCCGCCCGCTTGCACGCGTTCCTCGCCGGTCGGCAGATGACCGATACCGACGTCGGGCTTAGCTTGGGTGTGCACCCGAACCTGTTCCGGTACGCCGCGCCCACCGGCACGGTCCTCATCCGCTGGGAGGGCGCTCGAGCGCCGAGCGTCTGGACCGTGCCGCGCCCCGAGATCGAGCCCCTGGACGCGCGACGCGAGCTCGCTCGCCGCTATCTGCATATCTTCGGCCCGACGACGCCGGCGGCGTTCGCCACCTGGGCCGGCATAGGGCCGGCAGAGGCCGGCTCGGCGTTCGACGCGCTGGCCCGGTCGCTGACGGCAGTGCGAACACCGATCGGCGAGGCGTGGATCCTGTCTCGCGACGAGCCCGCCTTCCGCGCGCCCGCAGCGCCTACGGCCGCGGCACGGCTTCTCCCCAGCGGCGACGCGTACTACCTCCTGCAAGGAGAAGATCGCAAGCTGCTCGTCCCCCAGGCCGAGCGTCGCCAGGTGCTGTGGACGTCGCGCGTGTGGCCCGGAGCGGTGCTCGTCGCCGGCGAGATCGTCGGCACGTGGCGACGGTCGCAGGCGAAGCTGACGATCCAGCCCTGGAAGCGGCTCTCGCGGGGGCAACGCGACGCGGTCGAAGCGGAAGCAGCGCGGTTGCCGCTGCCGGGTGTCGAGGGGCGGATCGTCGTCCGCTGGGACGGTTGACGCGCGAGGAAGCGTCTCACTCTAGGTTCGGCGGTAGCGCAGGTAGACGACCCGCGCGCTGAACGTCCGCGTCGCGATCAGCTCGAGTTCGACCTGCGTGTCGCCCGCGAAGAAGGGCTTGCCCCCGCCGAGGACGACCGGGCTGACGAACAGGTGATACTCGTCGATGAGCCCGTGCGCCGTCAGGCTCGCTGCGAGGGTCGCGCCGCCGACGGCGATCGGCCCGCCCTCCTGCTCCCTGAGCGCCTGCACCTCGTGGGCGGGGTCGCCGCGGGAGAGCCGCGTGTTTCCCTCCACCGCCTCGAGCGACTGCGAGTACACGAGCTTGGGTAGGCGCTTCCAGATTTGCGCGAACTCCAGCTCGTAGTCGGGCGCGGACGGGTGGCGCTCCTCGGCGGTCTCCCAGTAGGTCATGACCTCGTACAGGCGGCTGCCGAGCACATGCAGGTCGAGCTCGCGCGTCTGCTCGTTGTGAAAGCGATGGAGCTCCGCGTCGGGGACCGCCCAGTCTCCTTCTCCCCGAGGCCCGGCGATGTAGCCGTCGAGGGAGACGCCCATCGAGTAGATCAGGTCGCGCATGCGATGTCTGCCGGTGCGCCTAGCCGAATGTGAAGACGTAGGCCTCGGCGCCGGCAGCGAGGAAGGTGATCTCGAACGTGCGGTCGTCGATCGACCCGCGCTGGCGGATCAGCTGATAGAGCCGCTGTTGGGACAGAGTCCCGTGGCCCTCTTCGTCGACGTCGAGCCCACGAGCATCGGCCGGAGGCTCGCCGTCGACGAGCACGCGGAACGGCACCGACGTGCCGCGCGCAGGCGGCCCCATGACGAGGTGGACGTCCCGGGCATGGAAGCGGAACGCGATCTTCCCCTCGGGGCTGTTCAACTTGCTCAGGCCGCTCTCGATCGTCCAGTCCCCGGAGAGCGCCCACTGGTTGAGCATCAACCGCTCCGGCACCGCATAGGTGCTCGGGCCGCCGATCTGGGGGCCGCCGCGAGATGCAAAACCCTGGCCTTGCGCATAGCCGAGGTACGTCTCCGGCGACTGCAGGTTCGTCCAGTCGGCCTGGGCCTCGAACCCATCTGGCGTGAGGGAGACGAGGTCGTCGGCGACGCCCTCGACACCGGCCTCGCGCAGCAGCTGCTGGATGCCCCGTTCGCAGTCCTCGTATCCGCCCTCGCCGAACTGGTGGTGGCGGATCCGTCCTTCCGCGTCGGCGAGGTAGACCGCCGGCCAGTAGTGATTGCTGAAGGCGCGCCAGACCTCGTAGTCGCTGTCGACCGCTATCGGGTACCAGACGTTCATGTCGGTCGCGGCCGCGCGTATGTTGTCGACGTCCCGCTCGAACGGGAACTCGGGAGTGTGGACGCCAACCACGACCAGGCCGCGATCCTTGTACTTCTCCGCCCAGGCGCGGACGTAGGCGAGGGTGCGCAGCCAGTTGATGCAGGTGTAGGTCCAGAAGTCGGCGAGCACGACCTTGCCTCGCAGGTCGTCCGCCGTGAGCGGCGGAGCGTTGAGCCAGCCGGTCGCCGCGTCGAAACCGGGCAGGTGACCCTCCGCGGGCAGCGGCGCGTGGCGGCGAAGCCCGAAGAGGCTCACGACGAGACGCCTCCGTCCCGGTAGGGGACCAGGAACTCGGTGAGGGCGGCCAGCAGTTCCTCCGGAGCCTGCTCGGCGACCCAGTGGGCGGCACCTCGAAGGACGACGCCCTGAACGTCGTCTGCGACGAGCCTCATCGTCGCGGCGACCCCTTCGCCGGCGCTTTCCTCACCGCCGATCGCCAGGACCGGCATCGTCAGCCGACGGCTCCTTCGCTGCTCGTTCTGCGCGATCATTGTCGGGAACTCGCGGTAGAGCTCGAAGCTGCCGCGCAGGGCTTCGGGGTCACCGGCAAGGCGGTCGATGTAGTAGCTCACGACCTCGTCGGGGAGCTTCTTGGTGCCGGCCGAGGCGTCGAGCTCCGCGCCGAAGAAGATGTCCTCGCGCCCCGTGACGAGCGCTTCGTTCACGTCGCCGGGGAGCTGATTGAAGGCGAGGTGCCAAAGCCGGGGGTTGAGCGCGGGCGGGAGGAGCAACGGCGGCGAGAGCGAGATGCCCGGGAGCGGAGCCTCGGAGACGGCCAGGCGCTCGACGCGACCCGGATGGTCCGCGGCCAGGGCGTAGGCGATCGGCATCCCGGTGTCGGTTCCGTACACGGCGAAGCGCTGGTGGCCCAGGGCCTCCATCAGCGCGATGAGGTCGTCGGCGAGGGTGGCCGTGTCGTAGCCGGCGGCCGGCTTGTCGGACAACCCCACCCCCCGCTGGTCGACCGCGATCACCTCGAAGTCGCGGGCCAGCGTCGGCATCAGCATGCGCCACGCGTACCAGCTCTGCGGCCAGCCGTGAATGAGCAACAACGGTCGGCCTTCGCCTCCGATGACGGCGTGGAGACGCAGGTCGCCGATGTCGACGTAGCGGCTCGTGAACGTGTCTGTGAACCCCTCCGGAAGGTTCGGCGCTTCCGCGACGGAGCCGCGCCCTTGCGCCATAACCAGTTGCGTGGAAGTCGAGCTCATGCCATGTCCTTTCAGCGCAGCGAGCTGAACGCCGCTCGTATTTCGGTCGCGAAGAGCTTCGGCTCTTCCCAGGCAGCGAAGTGGCCGCCCTTGTCGACCTTGTTGAAGTAGGTGACGTTGGGGTACGAGGCCTCGACCCAGCTGCGCGGGGTCTGCCAGATCTCGCCGGGGAACGTGGTGAAGCCGACGGGGAGCGAGACCGGAGGAGGAGCCTGGCCGGACGCGGCGGCTGCCGCTTGCCCGTTCTCCCAGTACGACCGCGCCGCCGAGGCGCCGGTGCCCGTCAGCCAGTACAGCGTGACGTTGTCGAGGATGTGATCCCGGCTCAGATTGCCCGAAGGCTGGCCGTCGACAAAAGCGCGGGAGATCTTGTAGTAGGCGTCCGTGTCGTGGTCGAGCATCCAGGACGCCAGGGCGACAGGTGAATCCAGCAAGGCGTACCCGATCGTCTGCGGGCGCGTCGCCTGTTCGAGGAAGTACCCGAAGCCGCTCGCCCTGAAGGTGTTGATCGCCTTGCGCGCAGCGCGTTCCTCTTCGGTGTTCTCCGGCACAGGAGCGCCCGCCAGGGTCGTGACGAGCAGATTCATATGAATCCCGAGCAGCCCTTCGGGAGCCTGCCGCCCCAGCTGGTCGGTGACCGAGGCGCCCACGTCGCCGCCCTGCGCGACGTAGCGGGAGTAGCCGAGGCGGTGCATCAGCTCGGCCCAGGCGTTGGCGATGCGGCCGACGTTCCAGCCGAGCTCGGCCGGCTCGCCGGAGAAGCCGTAGCCGGGCAGCGACGGCAGCACGAGGTGGAACGCGTCCTCTGCGCTTCCGCCGTGCGAGGTGGGGTCGGTCAGCGGGCCGACCGTCTCGAGGAGCTCGATGACCGAGCCGGGCCAGCCGTGCGTCATGATCAGCGGCAACGCGTTCTCGTGAGCCGACTTCACGTGGATGAAGTGGATATCCACTCCGTCGATCTCAGTGGCGGACTGCGGCAACGCGTTCAGCCTCGCCTCGACACGCCCGAAGTCGTAATCGGTCGCCCAGTAGCGGGCGAGCTCCTGCGCCGCCGCCAACTGCACACCCTGCGACCGGTCTGCGACGAGCTCGCGACTGGGCCAGCGCGTCGCGGCGATGCGCCGGCGCAGGTCGTCGATTTGCTCCTCTTGAACCTCGACGGTGAACGGTCTGACCTCGGTGGAGCTCTCGATGGTGCTGCTCATGACGATCTCCTCTCGTCGGCGCTGAGCCGAACTCTCAATTCCGGTCGCGGGGTAAGGGGAAGCGTTGCCCGACCGGGGCCGGTTCGCGCCCGTGGAAGTCCCTGGCCTTCTCCCGGGCGTCCGGGTCTGCGTAGCTTCGGTACGATCGGCTGGTGGCGGCCGGGAATCCATCTCAACTGATCGACGCGAGGATCGACGAGCTTGGCGATTGGCGAGGCGAGCTGCTCAGCCGGCTCCGTACCCTGGTCAAGGAAGCGGATCCCGAGGTCGTCGAGGAGTGGAAGTGGAGAGGGGTTCCGGTCTGGTCCCACGACGGCATGATCTGCACGGGCGAGACCTACAAGAACGTCGTGAAGATGACCTTCGCCAAGGGTGCGGCTCTGGAGGATCCTTCGGGCCTCTTCAACTCGAGTCTCGAGGGGAACACGCGGCGTGCCATCGACTTCCGCCAGGGCGAGGAGATCGACGAGAAGGCGTTGAAGGCTCTCGTTCGCGCCGCCGTCGACCTCAACAGGTCCAGGGGCCGAAAGTAGTACACGCGGCCCTGGGGAAGGGCGCATCGCTAATCGCCGAGAACTGTTAGGTCGAGCTGGGCGATCCGGTCGGGGTCGGTGAGGAAGTCGATCTCGGCGATCTTGCCGTTCCGGATGGTGAGGGCGGCGATCGAGAACGGTCGCCCGTGCAGGTAGGTGACCATCCCCGCGGCGCCGTTGATGAGCGCTCTGCGCATCGTGAGATCGACGCGTCGCCACAGCAGCGCCTGGCTGGCGACGGTCTCGGCACCCCGGTGGTGCTGCGTGAGGCCTCGCAGGCCGCCGTCGGCCCGGAGGACGACGTCGGGGTCGAGAACGGCGACGAGCGCGTCGAAGTTGCCCTCCCGGGCCGCAGCCAGGAACGCCTCGACCACCTCCCACTGCGCGGTCAGGTCCGCGTCGGGGACGGGGTCGGCGCCGCGGACGCGGCGGCGGGCGCGGCTGGCGAGCTGGCGCGTCGCTTCGGGGGAGCGCTCCACGATCGGGGCGATCTCGTCGAACGGGACGGCGAACATGTCGTGGAGGACGTAGGCCAGTCGTTCGGCCGGGGTCAGCATCTCGAGCACAACCAGCAGCGCTAGTCCCACGGAGTCGGCAAGCATCGCCTCGTGCTCGGGATCGGTGCCGTCGGCCGGGTCGATGATCGGGTCGGGCACGCGCACGTCGAGCGGCTGCTCGCGCCGCGTTCTCCGCGAGCGGAGCATGTTCAGCGCGACGCGGGCGACGACGGTGGTCAGCCAGCCGCGGAGGTTTTCGACGTCGCTCGTGTCGGCGCGGCTAAGCCGAAGCCAGGCGTCCTGAACGGCGTCGTCGGCCTCGCTCAGCGACCCCAGCATCCGGTAGGCGACCGCGCGGAGGTGCGGTCGGTGATCTTCGAATTCCCGGGCGAGCCATTCCTGCTGATTCATGTCGCGTTCCCTTTCAGTCGCGTCTCACAGGAATAGACCCGCGAGCGCGCCCAGATGTGACGTCACGTTTCCGCGCCGCCGGGTGTCTTCCCTTCAGAGGCAAGACGAAAGGAGACCCTGGCAATGACTGCAGAGACGCACTCGAGATCGGTGTCCACCCTCCGAGCTCAGGACGCCTCGTCGCTCTCGTCGCGGCGCGGCGTCGCGATCCTGATCCTGCTCTGTCTCGTCCAGTTCATGGACGTCCTCGATGCATCGATCCTCAACATCGCGCTTCCGTCGATCAAGCACGACCTCGGCTTCACCCAGGAGAGCCTGCAGTGGGTCGTCAACGGATACATCCTCACCTATGGCGGCTTCCTGCTCCTGGGAGGCCGCGTGGCCGACCTGCTCGGCCGTCGCCGTGTCCTCGTCACCGGCCTGATCGTGTTCGCCGGCGCCTCCCTCGTGGGCGGGCTCGCCCACAGCGAGTCGCTGCTCATCGGCGCGCGCTTCGCACAGGGACTCGGCGCCGCCATGCTCTCGCCGGCCGCGTTGTCGTCGCTGACGACGATCTTTCGCTCCGGTCGCGAGCGGAATACTGCTCTCGGTGCGTGGGCGGCCGTCTCGGGCCTCGGAGGTGCCGCCGGCGTCCTGTTCGGCGGACTTCTGACCGAAGGACCGGGCTGGCGGTGGGTGCTGTTCGTGAACGTTCCCTTCGCCGCCGTCGCACTCGTCGGAGCCTTCGTGCTGCTCAAGCCCGAGCGAGTGTCGGCCCGGCTCGCGAACTTCGACGCGCTCGGCGCATTCCTCGTCACAGGCGGGATGCTGCTGCTGGTCTACTCGCTCGTGAAGGCGCCCGACGTCGGGTGGGGCGCGGCTCGCACGATGGGCGGCCTCGCGCTTGCGGGCGCTGCCCTGGCCGCATTCGTCGTGAACGAGCTGCGGGTGTCCAACCCCCTCGTTCCGATGTCGATCCTGCGGGTCAAGGGAGTCGCCGTCGCCGACGCGACGCAACTGGTCACTGCGGCCGGCTTCATCCCGATGTTCTTCTTCCTGACCCTGTACATGCAGACCGTGCTCCACTACTCGCCGATCCAGACGGGCCTCGCATACCTTCCGTTGACGGGAGGGTTCATCGTCGCGTCGAGCATCTCGTCGCAGCTGTTCGCGCGCGTCGGCACCAAGCCGGTGATCGTGGTCGGCGCCGTGATCGCGGCCGGCGGCCTCTACTGGCTGTCGCGGATCCCCGTGGACGGCTCGTACGTGTCGGACATCCTCCCCGGCTTGTTGGTCGCCTCGATCGGCCTCGGCGGGGTGTTCGTGGGCGCAACCACGGCCGCCAACGCGGGCATCAGCGAGGACAAGGCCGGGCTCGCGGCTGGTCTCCTCAATACCGGGACACAGCTTGGCGCCGCTCTGGGCCTGGCCATCTTCTCGGCGCTCGCCACGGAGCGAACCACGTCGCTGCTGAACGCCGGCCACGCCACGCTCGCCGACGCGGCGACCGAGGGGTACCAGCTTGCGCTCCTGGTAGGCGCAGTCTTCATCCTCGCCGCCGGTGGCATCGCGCTCCTGACCCGCAACAGGCGTGAGACCGCCGCGGTCGAGGACGAGGAGCCGGCGCTCGAGCTCGCCGCCTAGGCAAAGCCCTGGGGGAGCCGACCCGGCTCCCCCAGGTCAACCCTTAGCTCACAGCAGCCTTCACGAGCGCCGCGATCCTTGCCTCTTCGGCGTCGGTCAAGTCCTTCAGCGCGAAGGCGATCGGCCACATGTCGCCGTCGTCGAGGTTCGCCTTGTCGCTGAAGCCGAACGTCGCGTACCTCGTCTTGAACTTCTGCGCGCTCTGGAAGAAGCAGACGACCTTGCCGTCCTTGGCATAGGCCGGCATCCCGTACCAGGTTCTCGGCGCGAGGGCGGGCGCGCTGGCCTTGACGATCGCGTGGAGCCGCTCCGCCTTGACGCGATCGGGTTCCGGCATCTCGGCGATCTTCGCAAGCACGGCGCTCTCGTCGTCCGCGCCGCCGCGGCGCGAGGCCGCCTTCAACTCTTGGGCATGCTCCTTCATCGCGGCGCGTTCCTCGTCCGTGAATCCCTCGGTCTTCCTGGCGCGCTTCTTGGCGGGTTTCTTCTCAGCCATGGCCTAATTGAAGCGCGCAAGCGTCTCCTGACGCAGCACGAGGTCGATAGCGTGGCGGCAGTGTTAGGGCTCGGGGCGAGATAAGTGCCTTCGGACGCTCACGGGCTTCGGCGCGGGCTCTATCTGGCGCCATTCGGCGAGCTGGCCGATCCGAGAGCGCTCCTCGGAGTGGCGGTGCACGCCGAGGAGCACGGCTGGGACGGCGTGTTCTTGTGGGATCACATCCGCTACCGACCGCCGGTCCGCGCCGTCGCCGACCCGTGGGTGGCGCTCGGCGCGATTGCTGCGCACACCGAGCGCGTCCGGCTCGGCCCCCTCGTCACGCCGCTCTCTCGGCGACGCGTGCACAAGGTCGCGCGCGAGACCGTCACGCTCGACCACTTGAGTCGAGGACGCCTTATTCTCGGCGTCGGGCTCGGCAGTACCAGAAACGACGAGCTCGAACCGTTCGGCGAGGTCGTCGACGCCCGCGAGCGTGCGCGGCGACTCGACCACGGGCTCGCTCGCCTCACCGAGTTCTGGGCCGGCGAGTTCGAGCCTCCGCCGATGCAGACGCCGAGGATCCCGATCTGGGTCGCGGGTCGCTGGCCCTACCGACGGCCCGTCCGCCGCGCCGCGCGCTGGGACGGGCTCTTCCCGGTCGACCTCCCTGGTCCAGAGGCACTGGCCGAGCTTGCCGGCGAGGTCGCGGAGCAGCGAGGCGACGATCGGGGGCGCTTCGACCTCGTGATCGACCTCGATCCCGGCTCCGAGCTCGGCCCGTGGCGCGAGGCAGGAGCGACCTGGATCCTCACCGACTTCGGTCCGCAGCCGCAGGAGGCCCGGGTGCGCGAAGTCATCGCGGACGGCCCGCGGTGACGCCGGGGTTCACGACGTTGGTCGGCGTGCCGGCGGCGAAGGTGTTGATCTGGTCGAAGACGTCGGCGAACTGCAGCTCCCATTCCTCGTAGGTGACGTAGCCGATGTGCGGCGTGCAGACGACGTTGTCCATGGTCAGCAGCGGGTCACCCGGGTCGCGCAGCGGCTCGTGCTCGAAGACGTCGAGTGCTGCCATTCCGGGGCGTCCACGCTGCAGCGCAGCGACAAGCGAACCCGGCTCGATCAACTCGGCGCGGCTCGTGTTGACGAGCAGCGCGGTCGGCTTCATTCGCGCCAGGTCACCTGCCGTGACAATCCCTCGCGTTGCCGGTACGAGCCGCATGTGCAGTGAGAGCACGTCGCACGCGCCAAGGAAGTCGTCCTTCGTGGGCGCCGTCTCGCGGCCGTCCGCGCGCGCCCGCTCGAGCGACTCGGCGCGCGCCCAGACCAGTACCCGCATGCCGAACGCCGCGCCGTAACCGGCCACGACCGTCGCAATGCGTCCGTAGCCGTACAGGCCGAGGACTTTGCCGGTCAGCGAGTGGCCGACGCCGGCCTGCCAGCGGCCGGCCCTGAGCGACGCGACCTGCTGCGGGATCTGACGCATCGCGGCGAGCACCAGCCCCCAGGTCAGCTCGGCGGTCGAGTACGACGGCGAGCCGGCGTGCAGGTTCGAGCAGACCGTGATTCCGAGGCGCGTACAGGCGGCGACGTCGACGTGCGGATAGGCGCTGCGCAGGCTGATCAGGTGCAGGTTCGGCAGGCGTTCGAGCAGCGGCGCGCGGATCTCGGTCCGCTCACGAATCAGAACAAGCGCGTCGAAGCGGTCGAGCCGGTCGGCGAGGGCACTGATGTCCTGGACGTGGTCGGTGAAGACCGTCACGTCGTGGCCGGCGAGCCTCTCGAAGCACTCGAGCGTCCGCAGCGTGTCAAACCAGTCGTCGAGGATCGCGACCTTCATCGCATCCAGACTTGTACAGCCTCGTCGATTCCTTGACGCGCCGACGCCGAGTCATTGGACCTCGACGACCTGCTAACCGCCCGGGCTACCTGACGCCGTACCCACCCTAGGCCGAAGCGAGCGGAGCATCAGAGCCCTCGTTCGTTTTCTTGTCCGCTCAGTGCGAGCGCAACCCTCGGTGGCCCCGGATCGCCCGCCGGCGGCCTGCGCTACTGGAGGAGCGGTGACGGCGGGATGCGGCTCTCGCCGTGGATCCCGTCGACGACGAACGCGATCTCGTCGATGTAGCACCAGCTCCAGTCCTCGCCGGGCTCGAGCGAGCGGATGATCGGGTGCGACGTGGCGTGGTTGTGCGCGGTTGCGTGCCGGTTTGGTGAGTCGTCGCAGCAGCCGACGTGGCCGCAGGTCAGGCAGATGCGGAGGTGCAGCCACTTGCCGCCCATTCGCAGGCAGTCCTCGCAGCCGTCGACTGAGTCGGGAAGCTCGCTGACGGTGATCTCGTCCAGGTGAGTGCAAACGACGTCGCTCATCGTGCTTCTTGAACGGTAGTTGCGTGGGCGAGGTGGGCGTGGACGAACTGGACCGCCATTGCCCCTTCGCCGACGGCGGTGGCGCACCGTTTGGTCGACCCGGAGCGGACGTCGCCGGCCGCGAACACGCCGGGAATGTCGGTCTCGAGCAGGTTATCCATGTTGGCTGCTGCACCGGTGAGGACAAAGCCGTTGTGGTCGCGGGCCACGGTGTCGTCCAGCCACTCGGTGCACGGAAGCGCGCCGAGGAACAGGAATATGAACGAGAAGGGAAGCTGGTCGCCGCTGGTGAGGGTGACGGCAGCGAGGCGCCCGTCCTCGCCGTGGAGCGCCGCGATCTCGCTCCGGTCGCGAACGACGACGCCGTATCGCTCGAGCTCGTGGATCAGGTAGTCCGACATCGTCTCGCGAAGGTCGGTCCGGCGATGGAGGAGCGTGACGAGCGCACCGCCGCGGGCAAGCCAGACCGCGGCCTGGCCGGCCGAGTTGCCGCCGCCGACCACCGCGATGCGCGAACCGGCGCAGAGTTGGGCCTCGGGCGCTCCGGCAGCGTAGAAGACCGTCAGGCCCTCGAACTCGGCCAGGCCGTCGACCGGGAGCCGCCGGTACTGGGCGCCCGTTGCGAGCAGGACGGCGCGGGCCGCGATCTCACGGTCGTCCTCGAGCCGGACGAGGTGCCGGCCATTCCCCGGCTCGAGGGAGAGTGCGCGATACGGCGTCGCGGTGCGCGCATTGAACTTGCGCGCCTGGGTGACTGCGCGGCCGGTGAGCTCGTTGCCGCTGATCCCGGCCGGGAAGCCGAGATAGTTCTCGATGCGTCGGGAGGATCCGGCCTGGCCACCGAGCGCGGTGCTCTCGATTACCAGCGTGTCGAGGCCTTCCGAGGCGCCGTAGACCGCGGCCGCGAGGCCTGCCGGACCGGCACCAACGATCAGCAGGTCGACCTCCTCCCTGGGTGCTAGCTCGAGTCCAATCCCGAGGGCGCGTAACACCTGGCCGGTCGTTGGGCCGTGCAGCTCGCCTCCGCCGGGCAGCCGCACGAGCGGCAACGATCCCCCGCCAGGCGGAGCTGTCGCCTGCCACGTGTACGGGAGCCGGTTCGCGCGCGCGAAGTCCAGCATTCGCATCGTCGGCTCGGAACCGCGCGGTCCTACGATCTCCATGCCGATCCCTTGCACGCTCTGCAGCGCCTCGCGCCGGGAGATGAAAGTGGACAGAACCAGGTCGCTGAGCAGAGCGTCCTCGTTCAGAAGCGCGAGCAGCGTGCTGCGGGGGAGAGCGATGTAACGCAGCGGCTCGGTCACGACCGCGTTGACGAAGACCGTCTGACCCGACAGGAGGTTCAGCTCGCCGAGGAAGCGGGAGGGGCCGTGCCGGATGATCTCGTTCCCGGCCGCGTCGATGATCGCGACCTCCCCTTCGAGGATCGCGACGAAGGGATAGGTTTGATCGCCGACCTGGTAGAGCAGCTCACCGACCGGAGCCGAGCGCTCCTCGCCGACCTCGGCCAGAGCGGCTAGTTGCGATGGGGAAAGCAGTGGGCTCTCGGGTCTTGACACGTTCGTTCCTCCATGACCGATTCGTGCCGAGGCCGACGGATCGTGCCGTCCGGGGTCAGGTCCCCGGCGTCGACGGTCGAGTCTCCCTCCAGTCGAGGACGAGATTCCGCTCGGCGAAGTACCAACTCCCGTCAATCTTGGCGAACGTGTCAAGGTAACGGAGCGAAGCGATCATGATCTTCCGCTCACCGTCTTCAGTGAACAAGTGGTGCGCGATCGTGTAGCTCTCGCCGGTGGCGCGATCGCCGTCGATCGTGACGGTGCTCTGCCCGTTGAAGTGTGTGGTCGCCTCATAGCGATTCAGGTCGTCGAACACCGGGGTGAGTGCCTCGCGCCCCTCGAGCACGTACGTCGGGTCGCTGCCCTCGCCGTCCATGTAAACCGCGAAGCGTGTGTCGTCGGTGAAGAGCGCCTTTTGCCCTTCTGCGTCCCGTCGGTCGGCGCAGCGGGCGTAGGCGTCGAACAGCTCGCGCAGGGCGAGCCGGTCGGCGGCCTCGGCCGCCGTGAGCTCGGTGTGGACGGCCATCGTCAGTTGTCCACTGTAAGCCGGATCAGGTTGACGCCGGCGAGTGGATGATGAATCTGCTGCATTGCGCCGCCTCTCTCGAGGTCGCCGAGGTCGATTGCTCCGAACCTGTCGGCTGCTTAGCTCCCCTAGTCATCCACGCCTCCCATGCTCAGGTTGACGGTCGTACCCGTCATCCCGCTCGCCTTGTCGGAAGCCATGAAGGCCGCCGCGCCCGCCAG
>Ga0075424_100001553_pt1 | contig 20293 bp, 17 predicted proteins | sample SoiMethybrSBSTD3_FD_75301 | JGI IMG/M metagenome (GOLD analysis project Ga0075424, IMG submission 75301) | Bulk soil microbial communities from a Populus tree surrounding site in Tennessee, USA - Soil MetaG P. TD hybrid SBSTD3 | ecosystem: Environmental > Terrestrial > Soil > Tree plantation... | reverse complement strand
CGGCGAGCCCGGGCCCGAACGAAAGAGCGGTCGTGAAATGGTCGACCAATCACGGGGAGACATTCAGTGGACCGGTATTCGCGTCGCCTCCTTCCGATCGCCCGAACTTCCCGGCAATCGCCATCTCGCCCAACGGACAGGACGTGTACATCACGTACGACAATTTCCTGCAGCCCTACCAGACGGATACGACGCTGCCGCGACTGATGCAAGGCGTCGTGCGACACGCCGATTTCATCGGCATTGGAGCGTGGTCGGATGTTCACCGGGCCCCGGTCGGCGACGCGCGCGCCTCGAGCGCCAATGCGCTCTCATCCGAGTTCATCGGCGACTACAACAACATCCAGGCAACCAACGGGTTCGCCGTCGCAACGTGGAACGACGTACGTGATGCGTCCGACTGTCCACCGATCGACGCCTATCGTCCGTCGCTGTTGACGGCAAGCCCGCTGGCGAAACCTGCCCCCAACATCGTCTGCCCGGCCACCTTCGGGAATTCCGATATCCGGGGCGGCCCATTCGCCGATCCGACGCCCTGAACGACCGGGCTCTGACCGGCGGCAATCTCGACGTTGACGAGGCGCGTGTCGTCACGTTCCAGCGCCGGATCGATGATCCGGTGCTGGAAGGCACGCTAGGGCTTTGTCACGATTGTCGAACGTGATGTCACACTTCCACCCGCAGCCGGGCTCGGAGTGCTCCCAGGCACCGGAATCGGATTGCCGGTGGGGATCGACATCGTGCTCGTCGGCACCAGACTCACTCCTGGGGCCGTTGCCGTGCTCGTCGTCGGCGCCGGTATCAGACTAAGCGGCGCGGGGATCAGACCAAGCAAAGGGACCGGATTCAGACCAGGCAACAGAACCGGACTTGAAACTGGAACAGGCGATGCGGCGAACGTCGCTTTCGATGTCAGCGTAACGGTCTGGACTGCCACTGCCGTTTGACCCGCGGTTGGGTTTGATCCGCCGGCCGAGATCGGAGTGGATATTACGGTTGGGGCAGTGGGGCTCGTCGAAGAGTCACAAGCGCTGCCGAATGCACACGACGCGACGATAAAGATAAACGCGAAGCGCTGCATGGACCTCGGGCGAGCAAGACGAATACCACCTACGGCATCGCGATCCAGGTCTAGATGTCTGACGGATCCATCCAACTGCAGTGAGGAGTTGGCGCCCGTTCCATCGGGTCTCGCAATCGCGTTGGGAGCAGCCGACCAAGGCTACGGCTGTGGCTGCACATTATCTTCCGCGGGGGTGTCTTGTCGCCGATTTCATTTATGTGATTGCCGTAAGTAGCTGACCCACAAGGGGTCTCTAAAGTGCCAACGTGGTGCTTCGTTTGCTCCGGTACTCCGCCTCCCCTGCTGGGGTGCAGTTATGGCCCCCGGAGCGCCCATGACCCTGCGTGCGGCAACTCTCGTCGCGACCGGCTTCCTTCTCGTTCATCTCGGATCACCGTCCTTCGCCGTAGCCGACGATGTCGGGTGGAATCCGTTTCTCTTCATCTCCACGTGCTCCTCGTGCGGACCGTTGACGCCGCTCACGTTGGAACAGGCAGACGGCGGGCAAGTCCTGGCGGGTGGATTCACGTTCGGTGGAGCGGATGTAGACAGCGGCATACCGGATGCTGAATTGCCGATCGCTGCCGGCAACGCAAACGTGCCTGGCAGCGTGCCTGGTTTCGCGAACGCAAATGGATTGGCTGTTGCCGGAGGTCTCGGCATCGGGTCCGCGGCGCTCGCTGGTGGTAGCAATGGCAATGGTCTCAGCTACGGCTTCACCGTGAGCGCCAATTCGACAGGAGAGGCCGCTAGTGGCGGTCAGGGATCCGGCACAGGCAACCACGAGGAGCTCGCGTTCACCTTGGGTAGTCCCTCAAGTGATGGCGACGCCGAGGAGGACCTCCCTGAGACACGACTGTCGCTGACGGATGGACCTGGAAGTGGGTCAGGCGGGGGAGACACGCTCGTCCCGGAGCCGACGAGCATGCTGCTGTTCGGAACCGGTCTGGCCGCAATCGGTGCGCTCGCGCGCCGCAAGAGACGTTCTCTCTAAGGGTCGTCGGGCCTCGACGTGCAGATGACCCGGCGGTTACGTCGTCGGTTTCGATGTTTGATCCGCACCGGCGGTCTTCACCAATTCTCGCTCAGCGACGGACGATGCCTATATTGCGGTCGTCCGTGGAGTCAGACGCGCCGCGAAGAATCTCTACCGTCCAGACGTGGCGTCGTTCACGAGATCCTGTCTCGGACTGCCGCCTTCTTTGCTCTGCTCAAGCGACGCGTCAACCACTAGGCCGCTCCCAGCCGCGACGTGCGCTTCGAGCGTGAAGCCGATCGCTTCCCTCGGGTATTTTCGCGCACGTCGATCGATGGGTTGAGTTCAGACGGTCACTGTCACGCGCAGGAAGGTCGCCGGAATTGATGTGGCGCCTTTGACCTCGCTTCTGTTCTGGCGTTCGAAGAGAGCCTCGAGCTCCTGCTGTAGCGCCTCGGATTTCCCGGTCTGTTCTGCAGCGGCGAAGGCGTTCATCGTTGGCCCGTAATACGTTCGAAAATCAGCCATCAACGCCGACGGCGGCTTCGGAGTTTTGAAGGTATACGTGTCTTTAACACACGAGATCCTTTCACCGGGAACACCTGCCGCGGTGAACCGCTCGATCACGTTGCTCTCGATCCCCCATGTCATCGGACTGACAAAGCCCTCGGGCGGTGGCGGCGAATACGCGGAGCTGATCTTCAGAATCTGGGCCACGAGCGTCGGATCGTTCGGTATCCAATTGCCCATCACGATCCGGCCGCCTGGCCTCGTCACGCGCACCATCTCTTTGGCCACGTCGAACGGCTTGGGTGCGAACATCGCCCCGAAGATGCTGACCACGAGATCGAAATTGTCATCAGGGAGTTCGCTCAGGTTCGTGGCATCGCCCTGTTGAAACCGGCAGTTCGTCAAACCTGCTGCCTTCGCGCGTTCGTTCCCGGCTTCGACAAGATTTCTCGCGATATCGACGCCGAGGACGTCGGCGCCCAGTCTTGCCGCCGGCAGCGCCGTTGTGCCGTCGCCGCATCCCAGGTCCAGCACTTTCAATCCCGATGTGACGCCGAGGGTTGCTACGACCGCCTCTCCGCTCTCTCGCATGGTCGCGGCGATGCGCGTGAAATCACCCTTTTCCCACAACGCCTGGTTCGGATTCATGACGTGTCCCTCCCGGTCAGCGCGTGGAAGGTACAATGCGGCGGGGAGAGCGACCATGGCCGAGCGTCGCCAACACTTGCTCGAACGACCGTCGCGGTCCGATTCCATAGCCAGCCGGCCGCAGAACATTGCAGGGAGTCCAGAGGCCTGAATGGATGCCTTCTCTGAGATTCTGAGCGGCGTCAAGTTGAGCGGCGCCGTGTTCTTCACCGCCGAATTTTCAGCGCCCTGGGGGTTCTTCACGCCCGCGTCGAAGCTGATGGCGGAGAAGGTCGCTCCGGGTGCGGCGCATCTCGTCCTCTATCATCTGTTGATTGAAGGCAACGGCTTCGTCGAGATGGAAGACGGACGGTCCGTCGTGCTCACGCCCGGAGACGTCGTCATCTTTCCGCATGGCGATCCACACCACATGAGCAGCGGCAAGGGGGCGAGGCCGCCGTTTCCGAATTACGGGATTACTCCGAAGATCAAGGCCCGCGATCTGAGTCCGCTGCGTGCCGGTGGCGGCGGCGCCGTATCGAGGTTCGTGTGCGGGTACATGACCTGCGACCCTCACCTCAGTCGCCCGATCCTCAGCGGGCTTCCGCCGGTCTTCAAGGTCAACGTGCGGGAGGATTCATCCGGCCACTGGCTGGAGAGCTCCATCATGCACCTCGTCGAGGAAGCGGTGTCAGGGCGGGTCGGCAGCGAAGCGATGCTGGCCAAGCTTTCGGAGGCGCTGTTCGTCGACACCTTGCGGCGGTACGTCGACAGCTTGCCCGAACAGCACAGCGGGTGGCTGGCAGGAGCGCGCGATCCAATCGTCGGGAGAAGTCTTGCACTCCTGCACGGCCGCGTCGCCCATCACTGGACGATCGCGGATCTTGCGGAGGAAGTGGGTATTTCGCGATCGGCGCTCGTCGAGCGATTCAGCCGATATCTCTCCGAGCCGCCGATGACGTATCTAACCAGGTGGCGGCTTCAATTGGCGGCGGAATCGCTCAAGAAGACCTCCCGGGGCGTCGCGGACATCGCCGCCGATATCGGCTACGAATCGGAGGCGGCGTTCAGCCGCGCGTTCAAACGGGAGTTCGGGCAGCCTCCAGGCCAATACCGCAGCGATCAGAGAGGATCGCGTCTGCGCACGCGCACCATCGAGCTGCCAGCCGTAACGTAAGGCTGAGAGGGGAGGCTCATCCCTCATTGCCGGTTGTCCGGCGCCTTCCCCTTGCCTCTCGCTTCGAGTTCCAGAGACCAGATGCCGAGCGCGTTCGCGCATGCCCGCGCGTCCGGCGGGCTCAGGAGGGTTTGTCCGGAAGCCGCGAAACTTTGCGGTGCGTCCGGAGGAGGCGAGGTTCACGGTTCCCGGCGGATCTGGTCGAGGTCGGCGGCCGAGACTCTATAGAGCAATACGGCGTGAGCAACGTGATCGACCGGCTTGAAATGCTCACGCAGCCATCGGAACCTCTCAGGATCGCCCAGCACGCCGGTGAGTGCGTTTACGTGGACAAGAATCGTCCCTGCGGTCGGGATGTCCGGATCCACAACGGCATCCGGATGTGCGGCGAGATATTGCCGCAGATACCACTCCTCCTGACCCCAATCGATGTTCGAGTCGGCGAGAACGGTATACGCCTCGTTGCGGTCCCAGACCAACTCGTTAAAGTAGGGAAGGAAATGTGGATAGTAAGACATCACCGACAGCATCATCGCAGCGATCGCCACGGAAAGCGCGATCAGCACAGGCCGGGTCAGAGCGCCGACTTTCGCAACGAGAGCTCCGGATGAGACGTAGAGAAGCGGGAACACCACGAGGAAGTGGCGAATGCCAATCTGAGCACGATAGAAGAAGTTGAAGTAGATCGTGAAGAACAGAACCGGCACGAGCAGCATCGCCCCATTCTTGGGGAACTGAAAACTCCGCCACCGCGCCAGATACACGACGCCTGTTGCGAACAGCAGGAACAGCGTCGCAATCGGCAGTTTGTACAGACACGCGTAGACGTAGTACCCGGCGAATCCTTCGGCCTCGCGAAGTCTGCCCAGCAGATAGGTTCTGCCGAAGACCTCGCCGGTTCGTTCGTGCGCTATGACTTCGTCGAGGCCTTGCAGGTACGCGTGGGGGACTGGCAGCGGCAGCCTGCCAAGCACGCCTGACCGCGATTGAAGCGCTTGAAACACATTCGATTCGAAGGCGTACTCGTTCAACGGGGTGAGCGTCCGGTTGAAAAGAAAACCGACGTTGATGACGAGCAGGCTCAACAACATCAGCGCCAGGGCAACACCGGAGAAGCCGATCGCCCGGCGGCGTACTGCGTCGAAACGACGTTGGCGGACGTCGGAAGAGAGTTCTTTCGCATAAAACACCACCGCGATGACCGCAAGCAGCGGAAACAACGCAATCGCCGTGTACTTCGAGATCTGGGCTAAGCCGAGCATGAGCCCACTCGTGATCGTCAGTCCCCATGAGCCCTGATGGAGGGCCTTCCAGAAGAAGTACAGCGTGAATGCCATCGCGCCGGCCACGTAGAGATCGGTTGTGATCAACTGGGAATGCGCCAGCAGATTGGGATCGAAGGTGTACAGCGTCAGCGCGAGCAGTCCCGCGTTCGCGCCGTATAGATCGCGCGTCCACGCGAAGACGCACAGGGCAACGAGAAGCGAGAAGAGGACCGTGATGTACCGGCCTGTCTCGGGTCGGTCCAGGAACGACGACAGGGGACCTGGCGGCATGTGCATCGCAACAGCCGCTGGCAGCGCGTTCAGTGCGAGGATCGGCATGCTGCTGTCGTCCAATCGCGCAGGGTTGTGTCGAAGAAGAATGTTCTCCCCGTACTTGAAATGCTCCGGCTCGTCATAGGTGAGCGTCATGTGCCGCATGCTCGTCACGTCTACGGCAAGCAGGACGCCAAGCAGTAGCAGGACCAGACCCTTCTGCCGACGATGAAGCGGTACGACGTCTGTCTCTCGTGGGACACGCCGCTTCGCCGTTCGAGGCGCAGCGCGCTCGACGATTCCAGCGGCGATAGCGACCACTCCGATGCTGAAGGAAAGCCAGGTAAGCGCCCAGAGAATCGTCGAAATTGTTGGGTGCGGTGCGGAGGGGTAGCGGCCTTCACTGGAGCGAGGGCTGACGCGGAATCGTGTTCTGTCGATCTCCGCCGTGTCTGCGACCGCCACGTCGCCCACCAGCGTCTTGATGTTTGCCGGAGATGGGTCGGTAAGAAGGTACGCCCATGTGCGCCCCTCCAGAAGCTCACCCTGGGAAAGGCTGTAGCGCTGTTCCAGGCCGTGGCGCATCGTGTCGGTGACACCGGCCGCCCACATGACATGGATGGCAGCAGGCGTAGGACCAAGCGTCGCCTGCAATGCTCCGTATGCCAACGCCGAGATCGCGAAGCAAAGGAGTCCCGTCGCGCGCGTCACGCGCTCAAGCCGGGAGCGGGAAGACTAACGGGCACATCGGAAACCGAAGTTGCCGAACTGGCTTGACGGAGGCCAGTCTCCAAGTACGGCGAAGGCTCCAGCCTGTGCATGGTCGTACCGGCTGGCACCTCGAACCAAGGCCCCGGGAGCGCCAGTAGTTTCGGCGCCAACCAGACCCTGCCAGTCATCGCTGAGGGTGCCCCAGCTCCCAGGTGCGTTCGGCGAACGTGGCACCCACTCGGCGACCCACTCCCAGGTGTTGCCCACCATGTCGAACGCGCCGACGTCCGAGACGCAGCCGCTCCGCGACCCCGTGGGTGACAAGCTGCCGGAAAAATTCAGGTTGTCAGTGTCACAGGTCGTCGATCCGTTATCGGCCCCACCTGTATCCGGGGTTCCCAGCGCGGCGACTTGCCACTCCTGGTTGGTCGGCAGCCGCTTGAGCGAGTTGCGGGCCGCGGCCGCGGCTTGAAACCACGAAACGTACCCCGCGGGCGTCACCCCTGGGATCGAGACGGCATAGACGTTGACGCAGCCATTGCCGGTGTCCGGGCAGCCCGCCGCAGCCAGGTCGCCGGGCGCGAGCCCGACCTGCACGGCGCCCGCGCTCTGTAAGTTCGCCAGCGTCACCGTGCCCGACTGAATCGACACGATAAGTTTGTCCTTCGCCTTACCGTTCGGTACTGGAGCCAGATTCCATACGCTCGCTTCGTACTTGTCCATGCAGACCGTTCCCGACTGCACGGAGTCGGCGGGACACGCCGCCGCCGCCGCCGGCTCGACGAGCATCCCGAGGCCGAGGACCAAAACCAGCGCCGATACTCTGATGAGAGTTCTCATTGTTTTCCACTCCTCTGCGATGTTCGCCACGCGCTCGATTCACGGTCTCCGATCTACGCGCGAAACGGGGAAGGAACGGCTCAAACAGCCTCATTTGTGCTCGAACCTGAGCGAGGCGGCAATCGCCAGGTGATGTTTCTGCTCGATGTTCGCTGTCGTGCCGTAGGCGGCGACGTCGATGCCGAAGCGGTCGCTGAGGTTGAAACCGATGCCGCCGGTGGGGTTCCACCGCTTGATCGTGTAGCGGGCGCCGCCTCGCAGCTCGATGCGGTCGAACCGCCGTTCGACACCGCCGTGAAACGAGTTACCGCCGAACCCGTGGCCGACCTGCGCCGCGGTGGTCCATTCGTCGTTCACAAATGCCACATCGCCGCGATAATCGATCGGCAGCTCGATGCGCACTTCGCCCGGCGCTGCAATGGTCGTCTCGACGAAGTTGCTGTTCCCTGTGAGCAGGTTGCCGAGCGTGTAGCGTTTGCCTTCGAAGTCGCTCCAGTTGATCCGATTGCCGATGCCCCTTGCGCCGAAGCCGAACTCCATGTGGTCGATCACGGCGCCGATGCCAAGATCGATCGAATAGCCGGTCCCCTTGGTGGCGTGGCGCTGGTCGATGACGATCGGCGATGACGTCGGCAGCACAGTCACCAGGCCGTTCCGGTCGGTCTCGATCTTCACGACCATGTCGATGTCCTGATACTCGAAGCCCCGCAGATAGTTGTAATCGGCGGCGACGTACAGTCCTTCGCGGTCGGTTCCGGAGCCGATGCCTGGGGGCCATGCCATCCGCCCGCGGTAACCGCCGGTGATCGCTAATGCGAGCTGCCCCTGCGACCGGCTCGTCATCGGCATCGTCGCGTTCGCGACATTGACCCCCGACTCGAGAACGCCAGTGAGGGTCGGGTCGATCAGCTCGGCGCTATGCATCGATAAGTACGGCCCCGCGCCTATATAGATGCCTTGGAACGCACCGCCGCTCCCGGTTTTGATTTTGATGGTGCGGCCGAAGCTCGGGGATGCGAGACCTTCAGCGAGCATGGAGTTCGCCGGTTCGAACCCCTTGTATTTCGACAGATCGCGGCTGAGCGTCGCGTTCCGGATATCGTTCACGAACAGGGCTTGCGCCGAGTCGTTGTCATCGCGCCCGACAACGTAGTGAATGGGCGTCGCGGCGTATTCTGCGACCCGGATGGGATCGAACTTGGGATCGCCTGGATCGAAGACGCTGAAATCCTTCAAGACCTGGAACAGGCCGAAGGGAAGGACGATCGCGAGGTAATCGCGCTCTTCGGCAATCATGCCGCTCGCGAGATTGCCGCTTCCCACGCCGCCCAGACCGATCTCGCGCGCGTCGAAGCTCCAGTTCTGGGCATTGGCGCTCCTGGACATCGCCAGGCACAGAACCAGGGCCACTACATCGATTCGTATCCGCATTCTCCCCTCCGTTGTCGGCTCCGAGCACACCATCTCCGCGCGAGGTGCGACCCCCGCGATCCGTTCCCTTATTGCGCTGACTGAGCCGCGCGAGATATTAAAGCAGAGCTGGAAAAAAGCAAGTCGACGGAGCGTTACGACGGTTCAAGACCGCGAGCACCGTCGTCTAAGGTTGGGAGAGCGGCAGAATCCATGCCTTGCGACCAGTCAGATCTTCGCGGGGCAGCGCGTCGGCGTGCGATGGCGCCGGCGAAACCGCTCCACGGTTAGCGACCGCGCGCCCTCAAGTCGACCTAGACAGTGCGGGTTACGTTCTTCAGCAAGTCCGTCGTGGTGCGATAGCACTCGCATGACGCCGATTCCAGTTTCTCGCGGTTCAGGATCGTCACATGGCCGCGGTGATATGTGATCAGCCCAGCCTTCTGCAACGTGCCAGCGACGATGGTGACGGTCGGCCGGCTCGCGCCGAGCATCATCGCGAGAAATTCCTGCGTGAGTGGAAAGTCATCCGATGCCATGCGGTCCTGTGCCATCAGCAGCCAGCGCGCCAGTCGTTGCTCAACAGAGTGCACGGCGTTGCAAGCGGTTGATTGCATGATGAAGCCGACGAGCGCCTGCGCGTAATGCGTAAGCAATTGGTAAAACACCCCGCGCCGATCCATTTCTCGACGAAAGGCATCAGCCTTCATCCGGTAGCAGATCTCGGACTCGCCTTGCACCATCGAGGTGGATGACACCGGGTTCCCATCCAAGACGGCAGAGACGCCCACCATACCTTCACGGCCGATGGTTGCCACTTCGACCATGCGACCATCTTTGAGCACGGCGACCATCGAGCAAAATCCGCCGCCGGGAAAATACACGTGTTCGATGGGATCGCCGGCTCTGTGGATGATGTCTTTGAGCTTCAGGGGAACGCTGTCGAGAGACTGAACGACGCGCTTGTATTCCGCGGCGGGAAGCGCAGCAAGGAGCAGATTCGGATTGCCGGTGGGTGGCGGGCGGTTCGGTGCGGACAGTCGGCGCTTGGCCATCGGGTCAGCCTCTTTTCCCCGCCAGCAGGGCGGTAAATTTCAGAAGAGACTGTCGCGGGGCCAAGCTCGGCCCTATTCGGGGCGAGGCAGGCGGTAGACCCTTAGGAAACCTACCTTCAGAGTATCACCTCGGCCCACCAGAACGTTGAAACCTGACAGACGGGGGGGGGACTATTTTTTATCGTAGACGCAATTTCAGAAAGACCCCTCACGGCCTCGGCCGCTGGTGCGAATGGGATGGGCCTTGTTCAGCATCCAACACATGGAGACACGCGGAAGTGCCCGCGGTGCCGGGACACGTTGGTGTTCAGCAACTGCTATCCGCTCTTGGCGGTCGGGATGGCGATGACGAAGCCACGTGCTGATGTTGGAGACACCATCCGCTACGTGCAGGCATGGATCTGCCGGAATGGCGGCTGCGACTACCGTGAGCTTGTAGGTGACGCGTGAAAGGGACTCGAACAACATCTACGCCGCGCCGCCGCCGGACGGACCGCGAACCGTTGAACTTGGTCGTCGGCACGCCAGCCACCGTGCCGAGCGCGACGGGCGCCATTCCGAGTGCGGTCGAGAGTCTCGCAATTGATCCGACCCACGAGGACATCGCCCGTCGCGCCTATCAACTTTACGAGGAGCGCGGCGGCGAACACGGTCGCGACTGGGAGGACTGGTTTCAGGCGGAACGCGAACTGCGACTGCTCGGGATTCAGGGCTTGGCGACGGAAGGTCCATATGCCGTCGCTTGAATCGCTGATCGGGCGCATTCGGGGTGAATACCGGGAGATGCCTGGGCTGCGACTCACCTTCGCCCAGGCATGTCGCCTGTGGCAAGTGGACCCGTCCACCTGCGAGATGGTGCTCGAACAGCTGGTGCGGGAAGCATTCCTCTACAAGACCGGCGACGGCAGCTACATTGCCCTCTCGTCAACGTCGAGTCGTCAATTGAAGGCGCAGCTCCGTTCTGAGCGCGTTCCACTGCATCGCTCCGCCTGACACGGCCCCATGACAGCGATTCAATCGGAGTACTGGCTCTTCACACGAGGGTCACAGTCGGTTCGCCTCGTGCGAGAGGAGGACGCGAAGGGTTGCCGCCTGGTCCTCTATGGCCCTGGAACCAGGATCGTGACGCACACGTTCGCGGATGTGACCGAATGCATGAAGCGACAGGCCGACATCGAGCAGACCTTGTTGGGCGAGGGGTATCAGTTCGCGCAATCCTCGGACCGCCGCGGCGAACACGGGACATGGTGCGGACACGATCGGCGAGCTGATTCTTCAAGCCGCCAGGTCGAACATTCGATGTCGCCCACCCTCTTCTGGTCCAAGCGCGGCGATGTCGCATGCGAGTCCCACGCGCCGGATGCTGGTTCCGAGCGCTGGAAGGCGGAAGGGTGGTGCTCGATTCCAGCATCAGCCAACGGGCGTCATGGTCTCACGTATCAATGCCCCCATTGCGCGTCCGACGGCCGATCATATCGTCCCATCAGCGAGACGGCGCGTGATGCCAATGAGCACGCGCGATCGGCGTAGTAGATCTCAGAACGGCGGCGAATGCGACTCGTCCTTCTTGTTCTGTTGTTGACCGGCCGACTCTAGGGAGCAACGATGTCCACACAATCCCCCAGCGCTGAGTCCATCCCGATCGCCTCGCCGACGACACCAGTTGCGACCGAGCCAACAACAACTCTTGCGACAGATCTGACGGCGAGACTAAGCGCCGAGATCGCACGGCTGCGAGCTGACAACGACGACCTCCGCGCGTCGGCCGTCCGGTGGTCGCGTCTCTATGAAGCCGCGATTCAGCGGGCGACTGCGCGGGAGGCGCCACTCGCTGACCTGCCGGAATCACACCTCCCCGCACGAGAGCTAGGTCAGTCCGCCGCGCTTTCGCCGGTCCGGGCGGACGTCGCACTCGAAGTGCGCATCGCGTCTAGATGTGATTGATACTTCCAGCGGAGGCCGCGCGGTCTCGGTCGTGACTCTGGGCCCAGCCGTCGAGGAACTCGTTGCACCCATCGCTGATGCGTTCGGTTGCTCAACCCGCCGACGTGCAGCCTCGTCTCTTCGACCGGCGGGCGGAAACGAGGGGTGTTGGCTAGAGACTGATGCGTTGCTTCAGAACCGACAGGACGACGAACGTCCGCTGGAGGATGTGAACGATGTTCCCTTCGGGTCGCGATGGTCTCTCTGGTCCAGTCTGCACGGCGCGACGATCGCAGTACATGCACCGGCCATCATGCAACGAGAATTGGTGTAGACCGCCGGTGCGGATCAGACAGCGAAACTGGCGGCGTAAGCGTCGCGTCGTCTGCACGGTTACACCTTGGAACGCGTCTTCCGGCGCGCCAACGCTGCTACTGCGGCGAGGCCAGTTCCGAATAGCAACATGCTGGTCGGTTCAGGCACGAGGGTTTCCCCGGATACCGACCCGCTTCCCGACCCATTGTTCGGCGAGAGCTCGGTCGGTTCAAGATTGGTTGCCCCATCCTCACCGATGGCCGAAGATTCCCCGAGCGTGAAAGTGAGCGCTGCGTCCTGATTGGGATTTGAACCGGAGTGACCGCTTGCGTCACCTGACGCACTGTTCGGGAACGTCATCCCGTACTTGAGACCTTCGTCATTTCCTGTCGCACCGTTCAGGCCGACGCCCGTGACTGGCGCTCCGCTGATGCCGAGGCCGTTTGCGTTCACGACACCGGGTGCGCCATCCGGTTCGAGTCCGGTGGGCGCAGGTGGCTGTGCTCCAGAACTGGTCAGATCTCCGTCGCCTCCACCGAAGGACAGACCGCTGGGCAGCGCCTGTCCGCCGTCTGCCTGTTCGAGCGTCAGTGGCGTCTGTGGGCCGCACGACGAGCAGGCGTAGATGAACAGGAACGGATTCCATCCCGTTTCGCTGCCAGCCACGATTGGTGGCGAGCTCAATAACAAGAGAGAGCAGAAGGCGGCTGCGAGAATGATGGCACGCTGGGTCATGGGGCTCCGTGGTGCTACTGCACCCCAGCAGGGGATGCAGAATGGACGCAGCAAACGCGCCACCACATTCCATGACCACTGATACCTTGTGTATCAACGACTTGCGTCGATCACAGAAGCGATATTCGCCATCCACAGCCTTCGGGGAAGAAAAAATGCAGCCTCGACAGTCCCTGACGCTTCCGCGCCGGCATCGCGCTCCTCATGGCGAGGCGGTGCGAGAACGCGTACCCCTCACATAGAATCTGCGTCTACCACGACCTCCCCGGCCATCCGCTGGAGTTTGAGCTCGCCGATCACGATAGAAGGCCGATGACGACTGCTTCGATGGCCGACCGTCGTTTTCTCGACACTCGCTACGCGGGCCTCGCGGCGATTCTCGTACTGGCCGCATGTGTCCGCGTCTGGGGCCTCGACTTCGGTCTCCCGCACACGCAGGCGCGACCGGACGAGCAGGCGACCGTGTCCATCGCCCTGCGCTTCTTCACGCGAACGCTGAATCCCGCTTTTTTCGACTGGCCCTCGCTGTTCATGTACGCAGTGGCGGCGTGCTTCGTGGCGTACTTTCAAGTCGGGCGCCTCATCGGATGGTTTCCCTACGAGAGCACATTCGTGGCGGAGGGGTTGGCTCACCCGGCGCCGCTGTACCTGATCGCCCGCGGCCTGAGCGCCGCGTCTGGTGTCCTGACGGTCGCGGCGATTTATGCCGCGGGGCTGAGACTGTTCGATCGGATCACGGGCCTGATCGGCGCATTTTTCCTCGCGTGCGCGGCGTTGCACGTGCGCGATTCGCACTTCGGCGTGACCGACGTGGCGGCGACGTCGCTCGTGACGTTGTCCTTTCTCTTCACGGTGAAATTCGCCAGCAGCGGCAGGCACCGCGAGGCGATCGTCTCGGCGCTCTGGACAGGCCTGGCCGCGTCGACGAAGTACAACGCGGGGCTGATTGCGCTTCCGCTCGCATGGGCGATTCTGCGTGGCCGCGACCCGTGGAACGCGCGAATCGGGCTGCTGGCCTCATGCGGTCTTGTCGCCGCCGTGGCGTTTGTCGCCGGTACCCCCTATGCGGTCCTCGACTGGCAGGCATTCGCCGCCGCGCTGGAGAGTGTGGCGGCGCATCTGCGCGCAGGTCATGCCGCGCTGGCGGGTCCCGGCTGGATCGTTCATCTTTCGACATCGCTCAGGTACGGTCTGGGTCTGCCGCTACTTGTGACAGGCGTCGCGGGTCTCGTGTTGAGCGTCTGGCGGGATCGCGGGTCCGGTCTGCTCCTCGCACTGTTTCCCGTGGCGTACTACGTGCTCGTCGGAAGCGGCCAGACGACGTTCGCGCGCTACATCATTCCCGTGGTGCCCTTCCTCTGTCTGGCGGCCGCTCACTTGCTCGTCGTCGCCGCGGGCGTATTCGGGCGCCGGCTGCGCCGCCCCGCAGCGTCCCCGCTGATTGCTTGGGTGTTCGCGGCGGCGGTGGCCGCCCCATCGGTGATGGCCACAGTACAAACCGATCGGCTGCTCGCGCGGACCGACAATCGGTTGATCGCCGCGCGGTGGATTCGGGATCGGTATCCTGACGGCGCGACGATCGCGCAGAACGGCTCGTTTTCGGGGAACGTCCAGATGGCGGCAGCCGACCCCACGCTCGCGGCGCGGTACCAGTCCGTGGACTTTCATGAACCGACGGGCAGCTTTCGAACGACGACGAGCAACAAGAGCTCGGCGCCGCTTCTGATCATCGTGGTGGAGTGTCCGCTGCCGTACTGTGAGGCGGTGTCGGACCGCCTGCGCGGAATTCTGCGCGACGACTACGAGCGCCAGCAGGAATTCATCGCATTCGACGCGTCGAGCCGCTCGCTGGTGTACGACCGTGACGATGACTTCTATGTGCCGCTCGCCGGGATGCAGGACGTCATGCGTCCAGGGCCCAACTTGATCGTCTACAGACGCCGCATGCCATGAGATTGACGATGGCCGCGCGCACTTCATGATGGAGCAGCGAGGAAGCCCCCTTCCGCGCAGTGCATCGCCGCAAATCCGCGCTTACAGTCTGACCATTGGCAACGGAGTCAGCGGGTGGCTTCGGAATCGGTGGAGAGTCAACGTGAGGAGACGCCAGTGAAACCCGGCACTCGGCCATGTCGCGAACAGGCGTGCGACGAACGGACGCGGAATGCCGAACGCTCTCAGTCCACGTGTCACGTCGATCCAGTCGGCTCGCCGGAATGTCTCGATGAGCGAGTCTGGATCGGCAGTCGCCGGCGTGATCTTGTGGTGGTCCGCGATCATCCCTTCGATCTCGGCAGTCCAGTCCTGGCGCGCGCGGGCGACCAGGTACTCGTGTGCGAGCGCGATGGATGGTGCGATGTAGTCGAAAGTGCCGTTCGTCCAGATTCCGAGGTCGTGGAACACCGCAGCGACCGCTATCTTCTCGAGGTCGCGTCCTCCCACGATCGCGACGCACAGATTCACGATCCGGTACACGTGGTTCCGATACGCGATAAAATCGTCCCGTAACGCCGTTGCGTGGTCGGTCAGGACCTCATCGATGGTCGGGATGCGGGTCAGCAGCGTCTGCATGGAACGCCGTTACTCCTCGAACGGCGCGTTCATCAACAGATCAACGGTTGATATTGGCTTCTGGCCGAGCGGCGGCCGCCCCATTCACCTCGAAGCGACTTGATCCTGGGACGGCGGTCGACAGGCCGATGTCGTGGAGGATGGTACCGACCGCGACCACCTCGAGGTCACAGTCGATGCCGAGACGTGGCCATCAGCGTTCATTCCTCGACGCGGGTGTTGTGAATCGCTTGATGAACTCGAGGACCTTCTCGGCGACCTCCCGCCAGCCGGCGTCGATCGTAAGCGCGTGCCCGCGACCGGGCATTTTGACGATCTCGGTCACGCCCTTGTTGCGCTTCTGCTTTTTGTAGGCTGCATTCGCGATCGCCCACGGGACCGTGTGGTCCGAGTCGGCCGAGACGATCAGCATCGGACCCCGCTCCGGGTTCGTCGAGTCGACCTTCGCCTCTGACCACGGATTGAGGTTTGCGGACGCCGCCTGGAAGAGCGGCTCGCCGGCGCCGGGGACGGAGTAGCCGAGATACAACTCCTTCGCCTCGTCCTCGCCGACCGCGTTCGCGAAGCTGTAGCGGAACTGCTCGTAGCTGAGTGGGACCGCGCGGTTCCAGTTCGCGGGGTTCCGCAGGGCGACGCTGGCTGTCCGCAGTGCCGCGAGCGGCAACGGGAGCACTCCGCGGAACGGAGCAGGGCTGATCGCGACCGAAGCAGTGGCGAGCCCGCGCCCCGCGAGAATCATTGTTAACAAGCCCCCGAAGGAGTGGCCAATGATCACCGGCTTCCGATCCAGGCGACGGATGATCGCTTCCTCGTAGTCGGCGATTTCGGCGATTCCCTTGCCCGCGAACACGTCAGGGTGCGCTTTGGCCGCGCTGACCGTCTCGGGATCGTCCGGCCAGCCCGGTGTGATCCCCGCATAGCCGGCCTCCTCGAACAGCGTCACCCAACGGTCCCAGCTGGAGGGCAGTAGCCAGAGTCCGTGAACGAAGACAACGGGTGTGGTCCTCAACGTGTTCGCGCGTTCGACCTGCGCTGCCTCGTGGTCAGTGATAGTCGGCTGGGCGGGCGCAGTATTCATGCGACCCTCCGTTTGCTTTGCTGGATGAACGCGAGCAGGTCGCGGTTGACGATGTCGGCGTGCGTGGCGGTGAGGCCGTGCGGCAGGCCGGGATAGTAGATCTCCACAGCTCCCTTAATCAGCTTTGCTGCCTTCTTCGCCGAATCCTTGACGGGCACGATCTGGTCGTCCTCGCCGTGCATGACCAGCGTCGGAATGTCGAACTTCTTGAGGTCTTCGCTGAAGTCGGTTTCAGAAAACGCCTTGATGCTGTCGTATGCGTTCTTGAGGCCGGCCTGCATGCTCCAGAGCCAGAACTGATCCAGGATGCCTTGGGACACCTGCGCACCAGGCCTGTTCGCGCCATAGAACATGAGAGCGAAATCCTTGTAGGCTTGCGACCGGTCCTTCGCCAGGGCGCTCCGCAGGTTGTCGAAGACTTCGATGGGGAGTCCTTCCGGATTGCCCGCGGTCTTCAACATGATCGGTGGCACCGCGGCGATGAGGACCGTCCTTGCCACGCGCTTCGTGCCGTACCGGCCGATATAACGCGCGACTTCTCCGCCGCCAGTCGAGTGGCCCACCATCGTGATGTCCTTGAGATCGAGTGCCTCGATCAGCGCTGCCAGATCGTTGGCATATCCGTCCATGTCGTTGCCCGACCAGGCCTGGCTGGATCGGCCATGGCCACGACGATCGTGTGCGACGACCCGGAAACCGTGCTGTGCGAGCAACAGCATCTGGCCATCCCACATATCGGAGTTCAGCGGCCATCCGTGCGAGAGGGTGACGACCGGCCCTTTGCCCCAATCCTTGTAATAGATCGTCGTGCCGTCTTTGACTGTGATCGTGCTCATAACGCCTCCAAATCGTCGCGCGCGTTCACGCCTCGTGCCCGCGTTGTGCTGAATGTCCAGTGCGATCGAGTTGGAAAGGCGACCGTGCTTTGTGACCGGCTGACGGATTGTTGCCACAGCGTACGAGAAACTTTCTGTCGCATCGACACGGCATGTTCGATGCTGAGAGATCCGCATTATGAAACTTATCGTGATCGGCGGAAGTGGACTCATTGGATCGAAGCTCGTCGCGAAGCTCCGCGAGCAGGGCCACGACGTTGTCGCGGCGTCGCCCGACACTGGCGTCAATGCGCTCACGGGCGAGGGGTTACCTGAGGCTCTCCACGGCGCCTCGGTCGTCATCGACGTCTCGAATTCTCCGTCCTTTGAAGAAGCGGCGGCGATGAACTTCTTCACGACGACAACACGCAACCTTCTCAAGTACGCGGCAATGGCCGGTGTGCGGCATTACGTAGCACTGTCGGTGGTTGGAACCGAGCGTATCCCTGACAGTCCTTACCTCCGAGCGAAGCACGCTCAGGAAACGCTGATCAAGGGTGGCGGGATCCCGTACTCGATCGTTCACGCCACGCAGTTCTTTGAATTCATGACGCGCATCGCCGACGAAGCCACTGAAGGCATGACCGTTCGTCTGCCGCCCGTACTCATTCGGCCGATGGCGGCCGATGACGTCTCCAAAGCGGTCGGGAGGGTCGCCCTCGGCGCCCCGCTCAATGGGACGGTTGAAGTGGCCGGTCCCCAACAGTTCCGCTTCGATGAATTGATCCGCCAGATCCTGCGCGAACGAAACGATCGACGCAGCGTTGTCGCTGACCCTCGCGCGCGCTACTTTGGTGCGGAATTAAGCGAGCGGTCGCTCGTCCCCCGCGACGACGCACAGATGGGTGAGATCCGCTGGGAAGACTGGGCGCGTCAGCCCGTGCCGGTGAAGTAGGGCTGCCTACATTGGCGCATACTCAACGGATGTTCCATTCACGCTGGCACACCGAATTCGGCTGGGGAATCGAGTTCGGATGGCGTGATGCGCACGCACCAGGGCCGCAAACCGAAGACTAGTAGGGGTAACCCTTCAGCCTTCGTGTGTTGGCCTTCCAGTCAGGCAGCGACGCGTAGTCATCACCAATTGGCATCTTGACCTTCGGCAGACTCTGCGCGTCGAGCACAAGGTCCTCCGGGATCACCTCGTTGAGGTTGAGGAGGTAGGCCGTCAGCGAGTAGACCTCGTCGGGCTTGAGGGTCCCCTCTCTGCCGAGAGGCATCGCGCGATTGATGTAATCCCACACCGTCGTCGCGAAAGGTGCGCGTACGGGGAGTATTCGCCCCCGTTTCCACGTGTCGACACTTGGCCCGTCCTTCGATTTCAACTCGGGCGCGCGGCCTCCGGTCCCGTTCGCCCCGTGGCAGGCCACGCATCCCTTGCTCGTAAAGAGCTGCGCGCCTTCCTTGACCGTGCCGCGGCCCGGCGGGAGTTCCGCTCCGTCAGGACCGATGGAGATATCGGCCGAGCGGAGTTCTTCCGCGGTCGGCGTGCGTCCGACACCATATTTGGGTGCCGACTGCGCCAGCACGGACGCTCCCAGGCAGACTCCCCCGAGGAGCACACACGCGACAAACCTATGCGTGCCCATTCTGCACGCTCCCGTCGCTGGCGATCCGCCACGGCTGAATGGTGTTGTCCAGCCCGGGCACCGTACCCAGAGGCACGTTGAAGAACTTGGCGACCTGGGCTCGCGTCGGTTGCACCGCACCGAGTTCGTCCGTGCAGCGCGAAAGCAGTACGGTTTCTTTTCCGTCCCAGTTCCAGGGACACCCGAACCTGGTATGCGCCTTCCGCTGAGCCGTCATCTTGATCTCGGCGTCCATCCAGTGCTTCCCGTCGTCTGTGGAGACCTCGACTCTGCGGATCGCTCCGCCCCCTGACCAGGCCAGGCCGCTGATCTCGTAGAAGCCTTTGCCGGGCAGCTGTTGTCCGACGGACGGGAACGTGATGACCGATTTCGGTCCCCACTGATAACCCAACGCCGCCTCTTTGGCGTCCTTTTGAAGATGCCCGTAGTCGTTGTAGTTCATGTAGTAGCGGTCCACGAGCTTGATTCGCCGCACATACTTCGTCGAGAAGATGCCTTCGAAGCCGGGAACCAGCAGCCGGAGCGGAAACCCCTGCTGCGGCCGAAGCGCCTCGCCGTTCATGCCGTAGGCGACGATCACGTCGTCCATCGCCTTGGCAACCGGCATGCTCGACGCGCCCTTCACTTCCTCCGCGCCTTCGGCGACGAACCAGGTGGCGCTGCTCTTCACGCCGCACTCCTTGAGCAGCGTCGAGAGCAGCACGCCGGTCCATTCGGCGCAGCTGGTCATCCCATGTGATTCCTGAACGGTCTTCGCCCGGGGCGTCGACCGGTTTCCCGCGCACTCGATGAAATGCAGGCGCGTGACGGACGGCAGGCGCTTCAAGTCCTGCATCGTAAACGTCAGGGGACGGTCCACCAGGCCATGGATCAGGAGCGAGTGCTGCGCGGGATCGATGTCCGGCAGGAAGGAGCCACGGGTCGTCGCCCAGTAGTGGAGCGAGGACGGTGTGATGACTCCGACGGAATCCTGAAGCGGGGTCGCCACATGAAAGATGAGCCCGAAGGCATCAGGCGACGGCCGGCCGCCGTGCGGGATGCGGACCGACTTCACATGCTTGGAGCGATCGCCGTAGGCGATTTGACCATCCGTGTCGCCCTTGATCATGGGCGGGGAGGCATGTGGCATCTGTTCCTGGCCGAGCGCGGGTGCCGCGGCTCCCAGGGTGAAACCACCGGCTAACGTGGCGCCGCTCTTCAGGAGTTCCCGCCGATTAAGGCGTTTCGAACCCATCGGTCTCTCCTTCGCAGATGAGCCTCAGAGGAAATCGCTTTCCCGAAGTCGAAAGTATACGCCCGT
>Ga0075424_100001552_pt1 | contig 20299 bp, 12 predicted proteins | sample SoiMethybrSBSTD3_FD_75301 | JGI IMG/M metagenome (GOLD analysis project Ga0075424, IMG submission 75301) | Bulk soil microbial communities from a Populus tree surrounding site in Tennessee, USA - Soil MetaG P. TD hybrid SBSTD3 | ecosystem: Environmental > Terrestrial > Soil > Tree plantation... | reverse complement strand
CTGTGCTTTATGCAGATTCATCAATTCTTGCTTTCTTGATACCGGACCTTTCGAGCCCTTTCTAGATTGACCTGATCACGACTCATCTCCTTATCCAGCTCCTCAAGTTTCTTGAATTCGGCCAAGGCAGCCTGGGCTAGAGCCGGTTGCCGGGCGCGGGAATAGCAGAGGAAGAGTTGGTATTGGGCCTGGGTGTGATCCGGATTGACCTGTAACACTCGCGAAAAGGCTTCGATTGCCCGATCGTTCCGGCCTAGTTTTAACCACATCCGCCCGATGTCAAACGTTGCTCCCTCGTGGTTGGGGGCTTTGGCCAGAGCTTGTTCGAGATACTTTTGAGCATCCGCAAGACGGTCCTGCTCCACAGCCAGGAATCCAAGGCTGGCCAGGGATTCCAAATGGTCGGACAGTAGCGCCAGTTGTTGCTCAAAATGCTTTCTCGCAATGTCAAACTTCATTTGCTTCTGATAACCGTATCCGATGAGATAGTGAATATCCGGAAAAGTCGAATCCAATTGGGCGGCTCGCTCAAGGGCTTTGGTGGCTCCGTCGTAGTCATGTGTTGCCAGCCGGGTTTCACCGAGCCCCGCAAAATAGAGGGCTTGGGTTGGGACCAGGTCGGCCGCGTGCTGGTAGGCTGCCGCCGCACCCTCCCAGTAACTCAGCTGGAAATACTCCTGCCCAAGCAAATAGTGAAAGTCGGCACGTTGAGGCGCACGATCCAGAGCATGGCGGAACTCGATGACGGCGTCTTCGTGATCGCCGCTTTCTGACGCTACCAATCCCAGCGAATAGTGAATTTCGGCCGGACCTCCCTCCAGATCGGCGGATTCGGCTAGCGCTTGGGCCGCTTCATCGAGACGTTTGAGGTGGTAACGGGCGACGCCCAGGTTGTAGAGGACATCAGGGGTGTGAGGCCGCAGCTCATTGATCCGGGCATACTCTCTGACAGCCGCCTGGTGTTGGGAACTCTCTGACATCAGCATCGCCAGACGAGACAACGCCTCCGAGTCATTCTGGTACCGGCGCTCGTACTCATCCGCGGCCTGGAGCGCCTCCTCGCGATGGCCCGATCGCAGAGCTTCGCCGATTGTCGAGAGTATCTCAGCGCTATCTTGTGGAGGTTGGGACCAAGCCTGCCGGGACGCGCCGATCAGCAGCACCATTACCAAACCGTAGGTCTTTTGATGATTCCTGTTCATAGAACCGGGCCCACGTGTAAGGCGTCCAAAGTTGGCTCTCTAGACGTTGGACGTTAGACCAGAATAGGGTGACGAGATACCTATAGCATCTAATGAGCGAGCAGCCTGTTCAGAAGCTCAGCGGTTTCCTTCGAACTGGGGTTGAGCTTCAAGGCGCGGCGCGCTTCCTGTTCTGCTTCGGGCCTGCGCTGGGCATGCTGTAGCGCAACAGCCAGCAGATAAGCAACCCGGAACGACTGAGGCTGTTCGTTTGATAATGGCGACAGGACGTCAATTCCTTCTTGCCACTTTTCTGTCTGAACCAATGCCATGCCGAGACCTTGGCGTGCCTCGAGCATCTGTGGATTGGCTGTCAAAGCGAGGCGAAAACGATCAATGGCAAAGTCCCAACGGCCGAAGTCAGAGGCCAACAGGCCTTCTGCGTAGAGCAAGCGTGAATCGGAAGTTGAAAGCAAGGCCCGTAGGGGCCGCAGCTGGGCCCAGGCTCTCTTTAGATCGCCGGCTGCCCGGTTAGCCATCAAGAGGTCAAGGCGGATTCCAGCTTCTTCGGGATTAAGCTGGAGAGCCTGCTCCAGGTGGCCCTTAGCCTCTTGCAGATTGCCATTCGTCAGCAGGAGCAATCGTCCGGTGTACCAATGGGCTGAGGCCTCCTCCGGATCATTTACCAGAGCCTGACGGGCCGCAGCCAAGGCTGAATCGAGTTGACCTGCCATCCAGAGTCCGTAGGCGAGGCAAGCCCAGGCCTTGCCCGAGCTTCGATCCAGCACCACGGCCTGCTCGAAGTCCGCAACTCCCGTCTTGATCATGCCGAGACTAAGACGAGCCAAGCCCCGCTCTGTTAGCGCTGTCACATCCTTGGGATTTTTATCTAGACGCGCTTTGGCCTCAGCTTCGGCTCGCTCGTACTTAACTCTTGGACTGGCAAAACGCTCCTGGTGTGAGGGAGCCTCTTGCTTTGCCCCAAGGGAGGACAGAGAGGCAAGTAAAAGCAGAACACAAGAACAGTTGCACGGAGTGGTTTCGGAGGGCATAACTCAAGAAAGACCCTTTGCCGCCGCTCATTTGATCGTACCGACTAACGTAAAGATCACTTCATCGGGCAAGTCGATTTGGACAATCCCTTCTTTCATGCTCAATGTATCGACTTTCATACAATCGTGAGTGCGACTGGTTTCGTACAGTTCCCAAGAGTTGGGGAGGGAGCCGGCCCTTGGTAGCGTGATTTGAATGTGGGGAGGGCCTCCTTCCTTTACCCCGACCACCACCAGGGTATTAGAAGAGCCATCCCGAAAAGCTGAAACGGTCAGGCCATCAACATCCGTCTGGGCAGCGATTCTCTCACATCCTGGTCGCACAAAGTGGTAGAGCTGGCGCGTGGCATAGTAACGTTTCTTAGGGGAATAGATATGGTTGGTGCTCGTGAACAACCCGTAGAAGGTGAGTCGGCGAGCACACTCTTCATAGTCGTCAAAGGCATTGAAGAAAAATAGAGCTGTAGCGCCTTGATTCAAAGCGGTGAGAGCACGACGGTTGGCGGCCAGCGAAAAGCATTTCCAGTCATTTTCCGCAGTTTTGTCCTGGTCATTGAGGTCGCCATACTCGGTCAGCCACACCGGGACATGGCGGTATTCACTGGCGTTGACTCGCTGAACCTGCGGCCCCACAGAGTTCTCACCGTAGGTGTGAAGGGTGAAAGCGCCAACCTGCTTCATCAGTTCCGCATTCTTCAATATGGGACTGATATAGTCATTCGTGATAATAGCCTGATCAGCTACGGTCAACTTGACATCCCCGAGTCCCTCCTTCTTCAAGCGCCGAGCAATCACCGCCAGGACCGGGGAGACTTCATCTGGATCGATGCGCGGACCCTCGGGCGGGTAGCAGTCTGTTTCGTTAAAGGGGCTGAAATATTCGAAATCGATATGGGCTTGAGTTCGCGCGTACACTGCCATCGAGACGACCTCTTCCGCAAACTCTTCATACATTGCAGGGTTCAGATGCGTCAAGGGGGTACTCTTCCCAGGCGTGGGAATGCTCTTCTGACAGACTTTATGCCGGGGTGGAGGGGCCTTGTCGTCCAACATCCAATCTGGGGCAGGCCCCATGAGGGCAACTACCGGGCGGATTCCACGAGAGTTCAGATGACGCAGCGCAGCCCAGGATGCTTCGAAGATTGGCCCGGAATAGCGGTCATTGTAGTACTCCCAGTTCATCAGGTTGGGGTCATCGTTGTCGTTTACTTCCTCCCAATTGCTGTAGACCAGATAGGCCACCACTCGAAACAGCGTCGCGCCAAGATCATTGACCAGCCTATCAAACATTGGCTTCTGATCTTCGCGGAAGTAGGGCGCAGTGAAGTTGAGTCCAAATCCGTCGATCCTTTGAAATTGCTGCCCGGGATCAACCATGATGCGGCCTGAGGCAGACGTTTGGGCAAAAGCACAGCCAGCCAGAAGGAACAGACAAAGAAGAAGTCGTTTCATCGCGCTTAGTATTCCGTTTGGTAAGTTCTCTGATGAAGCCGGTACAGGCATTTCTCTTTGTACTGGGCCGAAAGGCCAATCGGAGTCGTCAATAGGCCGCCCCTTTTGCCAGGTCAACAGGTGCGGAGACGTAGCTGAGCGACCCCGTCCGCCAAAGAATCAACTACACGCCATTAAAGAACTCGCGCGGGTTACTGACAAGGAATGTATCAATTTCCTTTTTGCTGAATCCGGATTTCAAGAGTTTGGGAACCGCGTCCGTCACCATGTAAGCGAAAGTCCGCTTAGAAGCATCGGGATCAAAATGGGGCGCTTCTGCACCTTCAAAGACCTTCATACCGTTTCCCCAATGCCAGTTGGAGTCTATCGAAATAAAGATCCGGTTGGCATAACCCGCGTCGCAAAGAGAGCGCAGAAAAGAAACCAGATCAGCCCATGGAGTGTAGAAGTCCTGCCCGAAAGTGTCGACCTCTAGGTAGCTCCCCGCTTTCACGATCGAAAGGAGCTCGTCACCGGGCCGTCCTTTCCGGCCAACATCGACGTGCGAGAAAAAAATCCGGTGGGGATTGGCTCCTGCCTTCGCAAGCAATTCGAATTGCTCGGGAGCGGAGCCGCAATGGGTTGCGATGGGAACTCCCGTTGCTTTTTGCACCTGGGCCGCAGCCCAAAAAACCTTCTTTTCCCAGTCCGAGAAGGGGCTGCGCTCCTGGGCCACCTTAATGATTCCTGCCCGAATTTTCGTGCCGTCGATCCCCGCAGTTATCTCCTTGAGCATTCGCTCTTCCATCTGTTTTTCGTCGTCCATGTCTGCCATCCACTTGGGGACCTTTTCTCGCCGGTAGAAGCCGGTTGAAGGCACAATTTTGACCGCTGTTCGCTTCGCAATTTGTCCATAAAGATCTATGGGTCTATAGGGAGTGAGGTCCACGATTGTGTCAATTCCCACACGTGTGGCGTCATTCAGAAGTGAAGTAGCGAACTCGACCGTTTCGGATCGCAGGTCGTCCGGGATTGGTGTGAAGCCTGGATTGTCGAGCCGGGGACCAGTGAACCAAAGGACATGCTCGTGCATGAGAGTGGTTCCTAGCGAATCACTGCTCACAGGGCCGTTCAGGGTCGAAACCATCACCGACTTTTTGGTGTACGCTCGAGTTGCCGCTTTACCAGTCAGGCAAAAAAGAGACGCGCCGGCTAAACAGCCCGTGGTAAAGGCCCGACGTGATATCCGGCTGGAAGAAGTTTTTGCGTTGAAATCTGAGTTCATCGAAAGCTTCTCGAGTGTAGGGCGAAAGCAGGCAGGAAGGTGGACGATCCTACCTTGATTGCTGTCAGGAATTCAGCGCGGCGCGGAACATGCACAGAATGCCTCAGCTGCGCCGAACTGTGTCTCTACGATCACGTTCAGAGCGGCAGCAAGCCGAACCAAGAGAGGGTTAAAGAACAGGCCAGCAACACCGTTTCAGAAAATGAACTTTAGAGCAAACTGCATTGACCGCGGGTCGGTCTGAATATTTGTAATTCGCCCGAACTGGCAGCCATCCTGATGGACCGCGTCTACCGCGCCGTCCGGCCCGGGCGGCAGGCAGAAGTTGGTATCGGGGAAGCCCAGGTTTTGATGGTTCAGGGCATTAAATACTTCCCAGCGAAATTCGAAGTATTTGCTTTCGGTAATATGAAACGATTTCGCCAGGGCGGCGTCTACATTCCAAAAGCCCGGGGAACGAATTCCCGGAAGTCTTGGCCCGGCCGTACCGAACTGCCAGGCCCGGTCATCGTTCGGGTCGTAGTTGGCCCAGAAACTCTGGTCACTCCCAAATGGCGGATCGAAGGCGGCGGGATTAATCCATTGATTGATCTGCTGCTCTCGACTTCGGTTCCCGGAAAATTTGGGATCTCCCACAAGGTTGGGCCGGCAGGTCAATTCATTGCAGGGTCCGCTGATTGGAAGGGGCACTCCACTCTGTATATTGAAATTTGAGGTGAACCGCCAGCCACCCAGAAGCTTGCTGGCCAACCCTTTCCCATTGAGGAAGGGCTTGCCGATTCCTATGGGAAGCTCGTAGGTTGCAGCGATGTTCAACATGTGCGGAATGTCGTCAGCCGCAATTGCACGATCCAGATTCCGATTGTCAGGATCCTGAAACACCGAGCTGTATCCCCCATTCCAGGCCAGTTGTCCGGCTCTTCCTCCGATGTTTCCACTTCGCGCCCAATGGATGGGATCGGTGACGAGGATCACCGGGGACGAAGTCACGGCGTTGTTGATTTTCTTGCTGAAGGTGTAGGCTGCCACAACACTGAGGCCGTGCGAATACTGCTTCTGAAAGCGGACGTTCATGCCGTGGTACACGGTCGTTCCGTCGAAGGCGGTTTGGTTTTGAAGCTGCTGAATTGCTCCGTAGAACGGATAGGGTTTTAGCAATAGGCTGCGTGGCAAGGTCGGACTTCCGTACACCTGCTCGAGTGCCGCCGCGGTTTTTCCGGAATAGACATCGGTGATGGGAATGTTGGCGTCAATAGTGGTGCGATACTTGATCCGATCCGCTGTATGAACGTAGTTGAACTGCCGGAAAGGCTCTCCCATCAGATGCGTGCCGTGAGTGCCCACATAGCCGACACTGACCATCATCTTTCCCGGCAATTCGCGCTGCACTTCAAGGTTCCAACTCTCTACCATGGGGTCATGCGGCGGCGGAGTAAAGAATTCAACATGGCTGAACCCCAGCAGGGGGTCGCGCCGCTGGGCGGCGAATTCCCTCGTAAATGCTGGCTGGGTTAGAGTGGCTTTGTCCGTGGTCGTATCGCTCAAGGGAAAGGCCACGCATTGACCGGAGAAGGGCAGGCATTTATCCGGGTAGAAGCTTCCCTGCCAGGCGTATGATAGAGCCCACCCCGGCATATTGTTGGACGACTGACCTGGCGCGTTGATGGCCGCAATGGAGTTGGTGTAGAAAACGTCGAAACCGCCTCGAATGATGGTCTTTTGATCGGCAAAGGGAGACCAGGCAAAATTGAATCGGGGGGCGATGCTGTCCTTATTGGCAGGGGCGATGTCATGCCCGTTGGGTAGCTCGGGATCGCCGGAGTAAACCAGCTTGCCCTTTAGGCCGGTGACGTCGTTGGGACACTCCAGGCAGAAGTTGTTCTGGGGGTCGAATCTAGTGCGGAAGTAGCCGTTGAGGTCATAGCGGAGCCCGAAGTTCAAGGTGAATCGCGGCGTGATTCGGAAATCGTCCTGCAAGTAGAAACCCCAGTACCGGAAACGATTGTAGGGTTTTCCTTGCAGGCCAGTAGCGGAATTGCGCCCAGCGGTAGCGATGGCTCCCATCATGAACTGGGACAGGCCGCTACCACCCAGGTTGGTGTTGGGATCCTGTGCTAACTCGCCACCAAACTGAAAATAGGTTGGATAGGGGCCAAAATAGCTGGTGTGCTCCAGACGATAAGTGAGTCCGGCCTTGAGGGTGTGCTTTCCGGCAATCTTGGTCACATTGTCGATAATCGTGTAGGCTTCCGCCGCCGTCGTCATGCTGACCCATTGTGTGGGACCGAAGCCGATTCCGGCGCCACCAGGCGCCGACATGCTCCAGTTGGGAGTGGGCGTTAGTTCGTCTTGAGGAATCCGGATGGGTGCCAGGAGTTTCTGAACCGAGGATTGGTCAGTAATGCTGTCCGGGTAAGGCTGGAACGGATGCGAGTCGATAAACTGGCGGCTGAAACTGCCTCGAAATTCGTTAATCACGGTTGGGCTTAAAGTATAAGTGTTGCCGATGGCGATGATCTGGTTTCGATAATCCACCGGGTATTGCCCACCCCAGCCGACGGCATCATTGGGGAAAGTTGCTCCTGTCCAGGGGAAGCGATAATTGTCGTATTTGCCAGGATTGTAGAGCCATTCCACGAAGAGTTTGCTCTTCTCGGTCAATTGATGGTCGATCTTGATCGAGATGTTGTACGGATTCTGGCTGCTCCCTACGGCTCCGAGGAAATTGTTGCAAATCTTATAGCCATTCAATCCCATGGGACAGCCACTCAAGGGGTCGTTGTAGTTAGGCAACGGAAAAGACTGAACAAAATAGTTGGCCACCGGGTCCATGAGGTTCGCAGGAATTTGAGGAGAAAAGTTGCAAGTGTTAATCCCTTGCGCCCTGCCTGCTTCGACCGACGAGGCCAAACAGCCGTTGCTACCGAACGGATTTCCAGCTACCGGTGTTCCGAACGCCGTGCGCTCAAAGAGTCCAGTCGAAGGGTTGGGCCCGACGGTGCTGTATGGATTCCACAAACCATTGGATATGACGTCGGCGTCCTCGCTGAAGTCTCCTTGACGCATTCTGGCTGTTGGGACTGTAAACTTTTTGTTACCGAGCAGATGAAGAATCTGATGGTCGAAGGAAAAGAAGAAGAACGATTTGTTCCTTCCGTCGTAGAGCTTGGGAATATAGACCGGGCCGCCCAAAGTGCCGCCGAAATTGTTGAAACGGAGTTGGCGGTCTTTAATCAGGTTTCCCTGATCGTCGATGGAGGTAAAGGGATTGCGGGCATTGGTAGCGTCATTGCGCAGGTATTCATAAAGGCTGCCGTGGACGGCGTTGGTTCCGGATTTGAGGACCACGTTAAAAACGGCCCCTCCTGTTCTACCGTATTCGGCCGCGAATCCATTGTTCACGACTTGAAACTCCTGGACGGCATCGGGCGTTGGATTAACGGCGACATTTTCGGCGAAGCCCGATAGATTCATATTGCCATCCAGGTACCATACATTATCCCCTGCTTGTCCGCCGTTGACCGAAACCTGGGAGCCGAAGGCGTTGGTAGGATCCGGGAAACTACCATACTGACTGTTGAACCCGAAATTGCTTCCCGGCGGTCCACCGGTCTGGTTGATCCCCGGAAACAAGAAAATCAGTTGCTGGATGTCCCGGCCTGGCAAGGGGAGCTCCTGAACCGTCTTGGTCTCAAGGCTGGCGCTGAAGTTGGAGGCACTGGTTTCAATCAAGGGGATCTCGGCTTGGACTTCTATCAGCTGACGGTTGGCTTCCAATTTCAATTGAGTATCCACTTTGATGACCGCGCCGGCGCGGACTTCAATTCCCGTAATGTCCAGAGGTGTAAAAGCTCCGATCGAGAAATGAGCGAGGTAGTTACCCGGAACCAGGTCCACTGCCCGGTAATAGCCCGCACCGTTAGTTTTGGTGGTAACGGAAACGTTGGTGTCCGTAGAGGTAACGGTGACTTCGACTCCCGGCACCACGGCTCCCGTCGGGTCGGTGACCGTCCCTTCCACGATACCGCGATTCAACTGGGCTTCAGCAGCCCCTGCCCATAAGAGCAGCAGAGTCAACGCCGCGATGTTAAGAAATATTCTTCCATGTAGCATACTAGCCTCCTGGAATGCTGATCTGGCTCGTCAGAGATAGACGCACAACGGATACCTGGATACTAACGAGCCTCCTATGACACTGCAAGGATTACCAATGTTGTGAAATTAGGATTCTGAGGTAGGAGTTAGAAAAGATGTGTGGTAGATGAGGCAAAGAGTCGACGCGAGACGAGGGACCGTCGGTCCTAACCGTTTTGGAACTAAGTGCGTCTGGATTGATTGGGGAGACAAGGCTCCCGCCAGACTGCGGATTGGATAGCCGTTTCCAGCAAAGCCTATCAGTTCATTTGCAAGTCTCGAGCCGCTCAAGATGGCTGGCTCTCGGGAAGCGGTATTGAGCCTACAAGAGTCGGCGGGCTTAGGCTCTTCTGGAGCTGATAACTCTTCGGAGTCATTCCAGTGAAACTGCGAAAAAGGCTGCAGAAATGACTGTCACTTTTAAATCCCAACTGGTAAGCGATCTCCTTTATCGAACAATCGCCCGTCTGGAGCAGCCTTTGGGCTCGGTCGATCAACAACCGGTTGTAATAGTCGTGCGGAATCATTCTGCCGGCTGAATTCTTGAAGAGGTAGATGAAGTGTGGAGGGCTGATACCGATTCTGGAGCAGAGTGTGGTGAGGCTGAACTCACTCTTACCGCAGGCGTTCATGTATTCGATAGCCCAGTCCATCTGCCAGCTCGGTAGCTGGCGCGGCAGGTTGAATTGGTTTTCGAGAATCGCAGGTTCAAAACGGTTACGGATCAGGTAAACCAGAATCTGAACCATCCAAGACTGCATCAGAATGTCATACCCTTCCTTTTGATCCTTCCATTCGTCAAGGAGTTCCTGCACCAACTGCAACACCTTCGGGTCGTGGATCTTTCCACTAAACTTGATGCTTTGTCGCTTCGCATCGAACGGAATGCGCATCCTGCGCAAGATGCTCTCGAGTACTCGTGTCGTCACGTAGAGAGTAAATCCTTCAGAGGCTACCCGGTTCGAGTCGTACCTGCTCTTGTGGACCTCGCCGGGATTAATCACCAGCAAGTCCCCTGGCTCCATTCTTTCTTGCCGGCCATTCACGATGCATTCGAATCCATGGTCCAGGGAAAAAATGAAATTATGTTCTCCGTGAGTATGTGGAAGACAGTTGAAGTCGTCAGCCAAGTATCGGAAGTGATGCATCCCGAATTGGAAGTCGGGAGTGAACCAGCACCGGCTTGAAACTGTCTGAGCTTCTTTTCCCATTGACGCAGTCTGCCTTTGTTCCTCGATGGGCGGCAACATAACACAGGTACTGACGAAAAATCCAGGTCGCGATCTTCCAACACGAGGGGTCGCGGCGATGTTCGGTCTGTGAGCACACTCTGTCACCGGCCCTTGAAACCTCATTCAACAATTTTCTTTTTCTTCCAAAAGAGAAAGAGAATAAGATTCACGTTCTATGAAAATTAGGGATATCAAAACCTTGGTCGTAAACGCCCAAATGCGAAACTGGATTTTTGTCAAAGTGGAGACCGACGTGGCCGGGCTATATGGTTGGGGCGAAGGGACGATGGAGTGGAAAACGCGCGCTGTGGTGGGATGTGTCGAGGATTTCAAGCCGATGCTGATCGGACTGGACCCGACGCGCATCGAGTTCCTTTGGCAAATCATGTACCGTCACTCTTACTTCCGGCTCGGTTCGATTGGCACAACGGCGATGTCGGCCATCGAGCAGGCCTGTTGGGACATTCTGGGAAAGTCGCTGGGTGTACCTGTCTTTCAGTTGCTCGGCGGCCGGGTGCGAGACAAGGTGAGAATGTACACCCACCTCGGCGGGGGCGAGATGAAAGCGGTCTATGAAACGTTCGAGGTCGGACCGCTGATCGACCGCGCGCGAGCCGTGCTGGAAAAGGGCTATCGCGCCATGAAAGTTGTGTTTGTTCCTTATTCCCAGCCGCTAATGGGGCTCGCGGCCATCAAACACTTTGCCGGCTTGATGGCTGAACTCCGGGAGGCGGTCGGAGACGACATCGATTTGATGGTTGATTTTCATGGGCGCACCACGACCGGTCAGGCCATTGCCTACATCCAAGCGATTGAAGAGTACCGGCCCTTTTTCTGTGAAGAGCCGGTGCCACCAGAGCAACCGGATGCGCTTTTGGAAGTGCGAAAGAGCGTGCGCGTGCCCATTGCAACCGGTGAGCGCTTAGCCACGCGTTGGGAGTTTCGCCGCCTCTGCGAATTGCAAGCCTGCCACGTCCTGCAGCCCGACCTCAGCCACTGTGGCGGTCTCCTGGAGGCCCGAAAGATTGCCAGCCTGGGAGAGACTTATCTAATGGGCATCGCTCCTCACAATCCCAACGGCCCGGTGGCCAACGTCGTGGCACTGCACTTCGCCCTGGCCACCCCAAACTTTCTAATCCAGGAAGATATGCTGGGTGATGTCCCCTGGCGCTTTGATGTGGTACAGACCAAGCTGCGTTCGGAACAGGGTCATTGGCTGCCACTGGAAGAGCCTGGCCTGGGAGTTGAAATCAACGAGGAAGAAGCCCGCAAGCATCCCTTCCAGCAAGAAGTCCTGGAGCAGATGATTTTTCACGCCGATGGCTCTGTCGCCGAGTGGTAAGCTCTTAACAGGACGCACCACGAACAGCTGAAAAATATGACTTGATCGTACTCCTCCTCGTACTCGGATGTTAAAGTGAGCGAGGGCGACGGGCAGGATTTCAGGAGAGTGCAAACAACACACCATGCAAAAGATCTTTCCAGGCGTTTTTATGCTAGAAGGCGAGATCGGCGGGCGTCCGCTCCAGCTCATTTACCTGCAAGGGAACGAGGCCTCCTTGCTGCTCGACACTGGTTGCGGGAATGACCCTGCAAAGTTCATTGTTCCGCAAATGCGAGAGGCTGGGGGTGATCCAGGTTCGCTGCGCTGGATTCTCAACAGTCATCCCGATCTGGATCATATCGGCGGGAACCATGAGATGAAACGACTTGCCCCGCAGGCGATACTGGCTTGCGGCGATGCCGATCGCGCCAGTTGCCAAGGCCTTGAAAGCTTAATGAAGTATCGGTACGACATCTATCGGCGTGATCATCAGATTTTCTATGATGCCGACACAGTGGCCTGGTTGAAGGCTGAAGGCGGAAAGCCCCAGGCTATTGAGGCGACATTTCGAGGTGGAGAGCATCTCAGGCTAGGAGCGGATTGGGAGCTGGAGGTGTTGTCGGTGCCAGGACATTCCAAAGGGCATTTAGCCCTGTATGACATCAAGCATCAGGCGCTCTACGGGGCCGACGCTTTCCACGGCAGAGGGTACTGGAGCAGAGAGGGCGAAGCCAAGCTTTGTCCAACCTATCTCGACGTAGACGATTATCTGAGCACCATTCAACTCATCGAGCACTTGCCCATGACTACCTATATCGGGTGTCACTGGCCGGTCAAGGAGGGCGCCCAGGTGGCCTCTTTTTGTAGCGAGTCGCGCCAGTTTGTAGAAATGGTCGACCGGCTGTTACTGGACTCGCTCAAACGTCCGCTCTCGTTGAGAGAGATCTGCTTGTCGCTCGGACCCGCCCTCGGTGATTGGCCGCGTGGTGTGGATATCGAGCTGGTCTATGCTCTCGGAGGCCACGTAACGCGCTGGGTCGCGCTCGGCAGAATCAGAAGTCAAGTGCGCTCCGCAGATCCGAGGGTTCTCGAGTACGTGCTTGCTTGATTCAGGAAGAGGACGTGCAGAATTCGTAAGCCATCACCACTTCCTTGAGACGCGTCTGCGGACAGGGCAAAAGAGGGAGCCGTACTTCGTCCGAGCGGAAGATCCCCAAGTGTTTGTAGAGAGCTTTTGTGTTGGAGACCTCATCGCCAGGTCCGAACAGATGGATGAAGGGCAGGATTTGCTGGGAGAAGACTTTCAGAGCCTGGCTTGGGTCATTCGCCTGAACGAGTGTGACGACCTTTTGGTAAGCTCTGGGAAAAACGGCAGGAGCAATGATCATGCTGCCATCCACTCCCAGCAGCAGACTGCGGAAAGCTACTACGTCGTCACCTGAGAAGACAACCACCTGATTATTCTTCAAAGCTATGATTTTGTCGAGGTCGTGGTCGGTCATCTTGACGGCTTTGAGGTGAATGCACGCATTCAAGAGCCTGGCAATTTCCTCACTGCGTAAGAAGGTCTTGGTGTAGAGAGGATTGTCGTAAAGGATCAAAGTAAGACCTGAGGCCCGATCCAAGGCTTTGAAGAACTCAATTATCATCGGAAACGAATTGGGAAAATAATAGGGACAAGGCACCAGCCCTCCCTGGATTCCAAGCTCTTCGGCGCGACGGGCGAGCTGGACCATCTCTTCGAGGTACGTGTGGGTCAACCCGACCACGACGCTTTTCCCTGCCGGCGTGTTGTTGGCCGCGAATTGCATCAATTCCAAACGCTCGTCCAGCGACAGAGACACGGCTTCCCCTGTGCTGCCACACAAGGTGTAACCCTCGAGATGGGGGAACAAATGATCGAAAAGCCTTAGCAGGCTATCGTAATCAATTCTGCCCTTGAAGAAGGGCGTCGGAATGACGGGCAACGATCCACCAAGTTTCACGGTCACGTTTTACTCAGAGCTGCTATGGAGCGCGGCTTACAAGGTATTGAAACTACTTTCCGCAAATAATAGGCAGGGGAACTCGGGGCTGTCAAGCAGCTTTTCAGTAGCCAAGGTACTAGCTCCATTGTGACGGCGGTCGTCGGTTTTGGCCGAGCGGCGTGAAAGAGCCAACGGTGAGCAACGGCTGAAGTGTGGAAGGCACCGTGAGTGCTGTCCGCGACCCGTCCCTTTCCGAACTCCTACCACGCCGCGCCTCGCAAAAGCCGCTCCAGTGTGGTCCCCTCCAGCCGTCCGATTCCGACGCTCCAGGCTCGACCCGGAAATTGACAGCTCCTCATCGCAGAGATATACTCCCGCCGAAATTGAGACTCAGTAATTCTTACCGTCCGCACGAGAAACTGATATGCCACAGCGGTATCGCGTCCCGGCCGTCAAGCGGGCGTTCGACATCATCGAACTTCTGGCCACGCAGGACCCAGGGCTGACTGTTTCTGAGCTGCAACGAAACCTGCGCCTCCCGTTGAGTTCCGTGGCCACCATCGTCTACACGCTGCAGGACCTGGGATACCTGGAGCGGGACGAAGTTACCGCTCGCTATCGGCTCAGCGTCAAGATGTTTGGCATTGCCAGGCATGCGCTGGATCGACTGGACCTCTCGAGTCGCTGCCATAATCTGCTGGAGGAACTGGTGCGACGCTCGGGCCTGACCGGACACCTGGCGGTACTACGGGGCGGCGAGTCAATGTATATCGACCGGGTGCCGAGTGATGGTCTGGTGCAAGTCTCTTCATACGTTGGGATGCGCTGGCCCGTGCATGTTTCAGCCGTTGGCAAAGCTCTGCTGGCTTTTTTGCCCGAATCCGAACTACAGCGAAGCCTTCGCAAATTGACGCTAAAGAAAATGACTCCTTCCACAATTACCTCGAAACCTCTCTTTGAAAAGCAACTCCGATCATTTCGGCGGCTGGGCTACGCCTGGGAGCAAAACGAAGGCGAGATTGGCTTGGGATGTGTGGCCGCTCCCCTGTTTGGCGCCCATGGAGAGGTCGTCGCTGCCGTCAGCCTTACCGGCACAGCCCATCAGATTTCCAAAGAAAAGGTCTCCGCATTGGGGGTACTGGTCAAGCAGTATGCGCAACAGATGTCGCTCCGCATGGGGAATCCTTCCTAAGTGCTGCCGTCAACTCAAAGTGATGTGTCAGTCTACGGCAACTACATAACGCAACGTAAGTGCGCGTGAACCCAGTTTCCTCTTTGGAAGAGGGTTGGGCCGGCTTGGGAGCGTGGGGTGCTGCATTCAATTCTGTCGCGCATCGGGAGTGCGCTGGCTTGCTGGCGCTTCAACAGAGGCCCGAATCTGGAAAGAACTTGGCAGCCGGTAAGATGAAGGCTCGGACAAGAGGCGTTTGTTCCCTCATTCTGCCAACTTAGCCACGGAAAACGGTGTTGAGCTGCGGCCCTCTGGAGCGGACGTACCTCGCAAACCGGATCAGAGCAAAAAATTCTTGACAAACCTGAAAAGGTGTCGGATAAATCAACTCTCTGAAATGGTCTTCAATTAGCTGAAACAGTCAGCAAATAAGGAGACGGCCTATGGGTAGTGGCGGGGAACATCGAAGAGTTATGGCGATGAGGGCCGTTTTCCTCTGTGGCGCCCTGGGAGGGCTTCTCGCCACTGGGCAAAGTGCTGACCTTTCTTCCGGGAACCTGGCGCTTGCGGCCCGGGGGGCCCGCGCCCACTCCTGGGAGCCCGGCGTGGGGGTCATCCTGGAGCACGAGCCGGCCAGGGCCAATGATGGCAGCCTGCACAGTTACTGGATTGTGCGGCCTGAGCAGTTGCCAGCAGACTTGGGGGTAGAGTGGCCACAGGCCCAAAACGTCTCCAGCCTGGTGGTCCGCTACTTCGATGGCAAGATGGTCCGCGGACCGGCCGTGTCTCGCACGCAGCCTTGGGCTCGAATCCAGTACTGGGAGCAGGATGAATGGAAAGATCTGGAAGCGCAGATCCTGGGGCAGGAAACCTGTGTGGTACGCTATGTCTTCTCTCCCGTAACCACTTTCCGGATACGACTTCTCTTTACGGAGCCCCCCGACCCCGAACTGCGACGAACTCCTGAACGATTGGGGATCTTTGTCTGCGAGTTGGAAGCCTATTCGCAGGCGCCTTTCCAATGGGTCAGTTCTCCCGATCGCGTGGTTCGGATACAGCGCCACGGGGGACGCACTTATCAAAGCTATTACAACGAACCGCCCAGTGGCGATGCGGACTATGACTTCGGAGGACCGCTGGTCATCGAGCCCTGGCAAACGCGCATCTTCACGGATACTCTGACGCCAACGCTCATCGTTTCCGAAAGCCGTTGGGCTCAGGAACCTTGCAGTGCAAGCTGGTCGCGAACCCAGGGGGCTCAGCTCAGAAACGGGTTCTTACAGCTTGAGATTTCGATCGCTGGTGGAGTTCGGGAAAGCCGCCTCACGAACCGGGTTACCGGAGAGAGCGTTCCGACGCCTCATTCCCGGGCTTTTCTTCTGCGGACGGCCGACGGCACTCTAATGCCGGACACTTTCAAGCTCGGCGAGGTGGACACGACCGGCTCGAATGAAGAGGTGAGTCGCTTGAGCGTGGAGCTTGCCTCCGAAAAAGTGGATGTGACCGTGCATTATGAGCTCCGGCGGCAGGATCATTTCTACCACAAGTGGTTGACCCTCGCGAACAAGGGAAATTCCGAATTTCTGATTCGCGACGCGGTGGTCTCTTCCTTGGAGCTGCCTCACACCATCGATTTGATGGCAGGCATGGAGTTGACCTATCCGATCGCTCGTTTGGAAAAGGGGGGCTTTTTCTCCAATCTGGAAACCGTCTACTGGGAGCATCAAGGAGACTCCCTGATCTATTTCCCTGGGGCGACTATCCGTGCAGGAAAGAACTGGGACACAGAGAAAGCAGTAGTTGGCGTTTACCAGAACCGTGGAGATTACTGGGCCGGTTGGGACCGAGGGGTACGCGAATGGGTGACGGAGTATCATGCTCAGATTTCGCCGCTATCCCCCAATTGGCCGGATGTGTATTGTGAAGGCTGGTCTGCCAAGATCGGTGTTAAAGAACTCGTGGAACGGCCACAGTGGTCAGAACGATATATGGCGACGGCGGCAAAAATGGGCATCCGCTATATGGATGCTTATGAACCGGCTCATCAGACCCTGGTCATGTCTCCTACCTGGGTCCGACGGTTCGTCGATCTGGCCGATCGATATAGCATTGCCACTGGCTGGTGGATCGATTTCGGATCCGACATCGATTGGGGAACCGGATCGCCTTTGAAGCCCCTCGCCTGCCTTCTCTCGCCCGAGGCAGAATCCTATCTGCAAAAGGTGATAGAGCTGGCTCGAACCTACAAGCTGCGGGCCATGCACTGGGCTGATTTCTTTTCCGTTTTTCCGTGCAATCAGACGAGCCACGGGCATCTGCCGGGAAAATATTCTATCTACGCCCAAGGTCAGCGGATGCTTCGCTTTGGTCAACAGTTGCGGGAAGCCAGTCCCGGAATGATGCTTGGAGCCGACGGAGGCTTAACCAATCCGCAGTATGTCCGCTATGAAGACAGCCGGGCCCATGGCACCTTCTACGGCGGGTACGGGGGCGACCATTTTTCAGCAGTCGAGCCTGACATCCACTTGGACCGCCTTTATGCGGACATGAACCGAGTTTATTTGCACGGCAGCCATACTTTCTTTCTTCGTCCCTGGTTTCGCACCCTGAACTGCGTCAACCACTTTGGGCAAGAATCGCACTTGCACGACATTGCCGGTTTTCGCTACTCGCTCCTCAGTGCCATCGCCATGGCCGGGCAGGTAACGTTCAATGATGCTCCCGACAACATTGGCGAGAGCGAAATCCAGTTCTGCCAACGGTGGCTTAACTGGGCAAAGACCAACAAGGATTATCTGAAACAAGGCTATAAGTTATTCGACCGGTCAGTGCACTTTGGAGACGTCTGGCAGGGCGATGCCTACTCCCTCTCAGGCTTCGCCCATATCCGGGGTGACAAGGGCTTCGTCTTTCTGTTAAATCCCACACCCGTGGAGCAGATCGGCGAGCTTGCCCTGGCGCTGGACCGCCCCACCGCCGGGCGTTTTGCTGTGACTGAAGTCTTTCCCACAAAACAGAAGCTCCAAGGTTCGGCCGATGGAGAATATTCAAAGGGAGGAACGCTTCGGGTCACGGTTCCCGCCAAGCAGGTGCGGATCCTTTGGATTGCTCCGGCTTCGGGCAGCACCGATCCCGGGAATGCTCAGCCCGAAGATGCCGGCGTGGCTCAATGGAGACGCTATGTCGGCGACTGGGCCATTACAAATCGCTCGCCGGAGTCGGCGACTCTTTCTTCCAAATTCGAATGTCCAGCCAGTGCGTCTCCCTATTTGTCGAATTTGACCTCGGAAGCGAGTTGGTCGAAGGAACCGTGGGCCTACGACAAGGCCTACTTAGTTCTCCTGATGAAGGACGAGACCCAGGAACTGAACAACCAGTGGGTTCCGGACAAACTTCCTATTTTGCGCCAGGCCGAGACGCAACCGGAAAGCCCGCTCGTTCTTATTAACGGCATCGCTAAGTCCATTCACCCTTTTAAGACAGGACGAAACCAGCAGGAAGGACTGACTCGCTGCTACTTTGTAGAGTTGGCCGGAGAAACGTTGCCAGGCAAGTCGAATCAAGTTGAGGTTACTCTGCCCATTCGAACTGGCCTGGTCTTTTCAGGGGCCTACATCGATTTGCCGGACCAGATGCCGGCGGGGGAATAAGGTCCAAAGCCTAACGTCCAAGGTCTGGCGCATGTTAAACCCTGGACTTTGGACATTGGACCTGGGACAGTGCTTTTCGCTTATGACAACTCGCGTTGACTCCGACGCCCGAATTCATGGCCTTCGGGCCGTTGAGCTAGAAAACGACTGGCTTCGCGTCAGCATTCTGCCCGGGGTGGGAGCCAAGATTTATGATCTGGTATGGAAACCCACGGGTCGGAACTTTCTGTGGCACAATCCTCGCATTTCTCCCCAACCTTACCCCGTGGAAAGCAATTTCGACAATTATTGGTGTGGTGGTTGGGACGAGGGATTTCCAACCTGCGACGAGTGCGATTTCGGTGGCGAGCACTATCCAAACCTGGGGGAACTGCGCTCGCTGAGCTGGACAGTCGAGTCAGTTACTCAGCAAAGCGATGGTGCGGCAGCAAGACTTTCGGCGTCTGGTCCCATCAGCCCGGTCCGAGCGGAAAAAACGGTGACGCTATCTGCCCTTATGCCCGCTATACGCATGCGCTACGACATCAGTCACGTGGGTACCCTGCCTTTGGATTTCATATGGGGAACCCATCCTGCACTCGAACCCACTCCCGGCATGGTCTTGCGCCTCCCCGCCAAGACGGGCATCGTCGGACAATCTTCAGACCCGTCTCTCGGAGTTCCGGGTCAGCGCTATTCGTGGCCCGCTCTGATGACTGCGAATGGACAGCAGGACATGAGCAGGGTACAGGGGAGAGAGTCAAAGATCTTTTGTGGCCACTACGCCACCGATCTCGAAGCGGGCTGGTACGCCGTAGAGGATTCTGGCACGGGCCAGGGCATCCTGCTGACGTTTCCCTTAGACAAGTGCCCGTACCTATGGATGTGGCTGGTGTATGGCGGTTGGCGTGGGTATCATCATGTGATTGTAGAACCTTGGACCAGTTATCCGGTACATTTGGCAGAAGCCGTGAAACAGCAAACGAGCCGTCGACTCGACCCGGGCCAGACATTCTCGGTCGAAGTCCAGGCTACGATCTATGCCCGGCCGGAAACCTGGCAGGAAGCGCTCCAGAGACTCACGTGACCATCGGCCGATCTCTGGCCAACAAGCAGGGGTTGCGAGACCGGAGCTTTCTGGCAGGGTCGCGAAGAGAAACAGCTTGACAAAGAGCGCTCCTTAAGTAGAATCAGTATAACAAAATAGGTTTCAATAGGCTGAAAGTCCTGATCGCGTCTCGCTGGAATCCAGCAAGCTGGCTCAGGAAACCAAATATGGATCCAGAATAGAAAACACCAATCTATTTTTCTGACGCGGCACATAGGGAGGCCAGAAATGCGAATCAGAGCCGTATGTCTTCCGGTTGCAGTGGTCGTTCTCCTACTTTCCAGCAGCCCGTTTCTCAGGGCCCAAATTAACCGCGGCGTTATTGAAGGGACGGTGACGGACCCGCAGGGGGCAGTCGTGCCGGATGTGGGTGTCACGGTCACCAACGTGGACACCGCCGTGACGGTGCCAACCAAATCCAATGCCTCCGGCTACTACCGGGCGTTAGACTTGGTACCCGGCAAGTACAAAGTGCACTTCGAGATCAGCGGTTTCTCGTCGCTGGATCTCACGGAAATCGACGTTCCGGCCGGGAAGGTCACGAAGGTGGATGCCCAGTTGAAGATTGGGGAAACCCGTCAACTGGTGGAGGTCACGGCCGAGATTCCCTTGGTCGAAACAGGAGCTTCCAATTTTAGCACCAGCTTGGACACGCGCACGGTTACGGAAGTGCCTTTGCCCGGACGGGACCTGACCCAATTGACGTTTCTCATTCCCGGTGTCGTTAACGTCGGCGGACCGCCGGGAAGTAACTTTGGCTTTAACAGCGAATATGGAACCTTCCC
>Ga0075424_100001551_pt1 | contig 20306 bp, 17 predicted proteins | sample SoiMethybrSBSTD3_FD_75301 | JGI IMG/M metagenome (GOLD analysis project Ga0075424, IMG submission 75301) | Bulk soil microbial communities from a Populus tree surrounding site in Tennessee, USA - Soil MetaG P. TD hybrid SBSTD3 | ecosystem: Environmental > Terrestrial > Soil > Tree plantation... | reverse complement strand
CCACCCGAGCATCGCCTGCGGCCCGCCCATCGCCGACATGAGCAGCGGGATCGTGATGAACGGTCCCGCGCCCATCATATTGGTCATGTTGAGCGCGGTCGCGCTGAGGAGACCGAAGCGCCGGACGAGACGCTGAGGTTCGGGCGGAGTCTCGGACTCGCCCGCGATTCTCGTCGGCGGCAGCTCCGCTGGGGTCGACGTGCTAGCGCCGCCCCTTCCGGCGAAGCGCGTCGGCAATCGCCTGTTCGGCGAGTGGCGCCATGATGCGGTAGCCAGCCTCGTTAGGATGGACGCCATCGCTGGCGAGATCCGGCTTCATCCCCTGTCGCTCGTCGGCCATCGCCGAGTGGTAGTCGAGATACACGGCGCCGTGCGCTGCCGCGTATTGCTTCATCCACCCGTTGAGTGCGACGATCTTCGGCGCTGGCTCGAGCCCCGGTCGCCACGGATAGTCGAACACGGGCAACACGGAGCTCAGCACCACCGCGATGCCGTTCGCCCGCGCGAGCTCCGCCATCGAGGCGAGGTTGTCTTCGATCATCTCGACCGTGGACGGCCCCATGTTGCCGGCGATGTCGTTCGTCCCCGCGAGAATGACGACGACCGCCGGCTTGAGTGCGATGACGTCCTGTCGGAAGCGGACGAGCATCTGTGGGGTCGTCTGCCCGCCAATGCCGCGGTTGATGTAGGGCTTCCCCGCGAACATGGTCGGGAAGTATTTCGCCCACCCTTCGGTGATCGAGTTGCCCATGAACACGACGCGGTTCTCACCGGGGCGCGGCGGAACCAGCGCTGCATTCTCCGCCCGGTACCTTTCGAGGTATGGCCAATCGGTGCGCAGGCGCTCCTCGGCCGTCTGCGCCGTCGCGTATGCGAAGGGCAGGGTCATGAGCGCGATGATCCCCGCGTACAGCAGCGGAGGTGGGCGCAGGGCGTGCATGCAATTCCTCGGTTGGTGGCCTTTGATCCGTTGGACAGAGAGAGAATGGAGGGCGCGAGGTGAAAATCGCAACCTGGAACGTGAACGGCGTTCGCGCTCGCCAGGCGCAGCTACAGGAATTCATCGACCGGGAGCAACCCGACGTCCTGTGCCTGCAGGAGATCAAGGCGTCGGTGGACCAGCTGCCCATGTGGCTGTGCGAGATCGAGGGGTACTGGTGCTACTGGCACGGCGCGAAGGGCTATTCGGGCGTCGCGCTGCACGTGCGGAAGGCGGCGGTCCCCGAACGTCCCGCGTTTCACCATCCGACATTCGACTACGAGAGCCGCATTGTCGTGGCGCGTCTTCCCGGCCTAACGGCAGCGTCGATCTACGTTCCGAACGGCGGGAAGGACTTCGCGGCGAAGATGCGATTCCTCGAATCGCTCGAGGCGTTCGCGGCGGAGCTCGAAGCGGCCGGGGAGCCGCTCGTGCTGTGCGGCGACATGAACGTCGCGCTGACCGACATGGACGTGCACCCGAAGGAACTGAAGCCGGGCATCATCGGGCAACGGCCCGACGAGCGCGCGATCATGGAGCGCATCATCGGGCACGGGCTCGTGGACGTGCACCGCCGCATGGAGCCCGACAACGCAGACCTCTTCACGTGGTGGGCGCCCTGGCGGAACATGCGCCAGCGCAACATCGGGTGGCGCCTCGACCTGATCCTCGCCAGTCGGTCAATCGCGGAGCGGACGGTGTCGTGCATCGTCCAGCGCGAGGTTGGCACCAGCGATCACGGTCCGGTGGTCGCGGTGTTCGACGACGCGACCGGATCGACGCCTGCTGGCGCCTAACGCTTCGACTTTCGCGCGCCCGGACGCTTCGCCGGGGCGCTCCCGGCGGCGGCCGCCCCGGACGTCAGCTCCTTCGGCGCCTGGCTCCGCCACGCGTCCTCCAGCAGCATGCGGAGCTCTCTGACGTTCACTTCGGCCAGGCGCACGAGCACCGCGGGGAATCCGTTGTAGTGCGGTTCGGTAAAGAACTTCTTGGGTTCGGCCGCAATCAGCGCTTCCTTCTGCCCGAGGTTCGCGACGCGTACCGCAAGAACGGCGTGGTTGGCGACGCGCGGCTTCTTCGGCTGCACGCGTTCCATCCAGACCCACGCGAAGCCCTTGGGCTTCCCCTTGTTGCGGACCGAGAAGGCGAAGCGGCCGTCACCCTCTTCCGTCTCCGGCAGCGACAGCGCGATGCGGCGCACGTCGGCCTGGCTAGCCACGATGGTGATCCGCCGGCGGGCGCGCGCGCACGTTAGGCGTCAGGTCGGCTCGCCGATTCTCGCCTGCAGGCGGCTGATGCCGTACGCGAGAAACTCCCGGTAGCCATCCGCTCGCAGGGTTTCGAGATGCGCCTTTGCCTGCACGATGATGATGCGCGCTTCATCGAGGCGTCCGAGCGCGGCCAGCGAGCTCGCGAGATTGAGGTACAGCGATGGAAACAACTCGGTCGTCCGGCCATCCACGACGCGTTCGGCATGCGTGACGGCGAGTGAGTTCCATCGAAGGGTCTCGTCCGGCGTCGGCTGATGACGAGCGAGATAGTGCGCCGCGATCGCAGCGTCGTAGTCGTTTCGGCGCGCGTCCCACGCTTGCTGGAAGAGGCGTCGCGCTTCTTCCGGCTCGCCGTCGCGTTCCATCCCCGCAGCACAGAGAAGGACGACTGGATTGATCGGGTCGATGGGCATGGCTGATTCGCGTTACTTTGACCGGTCACGCGTTACAACGCCGCCACAGGATGGGGAGATGTACTCGACTACGTTCCTCGACGGAATACGAATCGTCACGGTAGCGCAAAATGTGCCGGGACCGCTGGCGGCGGCACGCCTCCGGCAAGCCGGTGCTGCCGTTACCAAGGTCGAGCCACCGGCGGGTGACCCGTTCCTCTCGGTCGCTCCGGCCTGGCACGCGGAGATGCACGCCGGGGTCCCGGTCGAGCGTTTGGACCTCAAATCAACGGACGGACAGGCTCGTCTCGCGGGGCTGCTTGGCGACGCCGACGTGCTTCTTACGAGTCAGCGGCCATCGGCGTTGGCGCGTCTCGCGCTCGACCCTGACGCACTGCGCGCCCGGTTCCCTCGGCTCAGGATGCTTCGCATCGTGGGCACCGTTCGCGAACCCGAGCGGCCCGGACACGACCTCACGTACCAGGCGCAGGCGGGGCTCCTCGGTGACGGGATGCCTCGTACGCTCGCGGCCGACGTCATGACCTCGGAACGGGCGTTTGCGGGAACGCTTGCCCTGCTGCGACTGCCGGCAGGCTCGGTGATGGACGTTGGTCTCGTCGAGAGCCTCGATCCGTTGCTTGCGCCGCTTCGACACGGCCTCACTGCGCCCGGCGGGACGCTTGGGGGTGGTGCTCCACGCTACGGGGTGTATCGCGCCAAGTCCGGACGTGTTGCCGTAGCTGCGCTGGAACCGCACTTCGAGCGCGAGCTTTACCGACACCTCGAGCTGCCGATGCACGCCGACCCGTCGTCGCGCTTCCTCGAGCTTACGGCCGCCGACTGGGAACACTGGGCGCGTGAGCGCGGCCTTCCGATCGTCGAGGTGCGAGACTGGTACGATCAAGGGGTCAGACCCTTTGATCCGTAACAGCAATAACCAACAGAGGTCATCAGTCCAACTACCGGTTCCAAGCCGTCAGTTGGGTCAGTCAGCAGTCATCAGGCATCAGGTCCTGGGTCGTCGAGTTGGGACGTGAGAGGAGCCACCGGCGATCCAAAACTGGAGGAAACGGAACCTGATGCCTGAAGACTGACGACCGACGATTGGCCCACTTGGAACTCCTAGTTGGACTGAGTACCGCTGTTGGTACAGATGTTTAGTCGAGCGCGCTGACCTAACGAGTCCGACGTGCCTCCATGGGCATGCTCGCGGTCTCCGCCGCCTCGGCAGCGATCGCATACGACGTTAGCCGCGCGGCGTGATCGTAGATCTGCGACGCGACCATGAGCTCGTCGGCTGCCGTCCGGGTGACGATCGCACCGAGTCCCACACGCACCTGGTCGCGTGTGCCGACAACGCTGAACGACAGCATGTCGGCCAGCATGGCTCGCTCGAACGGGGCAAGCGACTCCTCGAACCCATCGGCGGGAGGCTTGAGCGGGCCCGGACGGCCGCGACGAAGGTTGATGAACGCCTGCTGCAGCGACGTGAACAGCCGACGCGCTTCCGCCTCCGACTCGGCCGCGAAGACGTTGACGCCCAGCATGGTGTATGGACGTTCGAGCTTCTCCGACGGCCGGAACCGCGTGCGGTACACGTCGAGCGCCTGCTCGAGCATCGCGGGCGCGAAGTGCGACGCGAACGCGAACGGCAGCCCGAGCGCAGCCGCGAGGTTCGCTCCGAACAGACTCGAGCCGAGGATCCAGACGGGCACGTCGAGTCCCGCGCCGGGGATCGCTCGAACCGCTTGCCCCGGGTCAGCCTTCTCGAAGTACCCCAACAGCTCGATCACGTCCTGCGGGAATGAGTCGCCCGCATCGGGTGCACGGCGAAGCGCCTGCGCCGTGATCTGATCGGATCCCGGCGCGCGGCCGAGCCCGAGGTCGATCCGTCCCGGAAACAGTGACGCGAGCGTTCCGAACTGTTCGGCGATCACGAGCGGTGAATGGTTAGGCAGCATGATGCCACCTGCGCCGACCCGGATCGTGGACGTGCCGCCCGCGACGTGGGCGATCAGAACGGCCGTGGCCGCGCTCGCGACGCTCGGGATATTGTGATGCTCCGCGAGCCAGAAACGCCGATACCCAAGGCGCTCCGTGTGTCGCGCGAGATCGAGGCTGTTGCGAAACGACGTCGCGGCGTCGCCCCCTTCGACGATGGGAGCGAGGTCGAGAACGGAAAGCGGGATCACGATGTCAGGCTGCGCCGGTATCGGCCTCGCCAGCGCCGCGCGGGACGAAAAGGACTGCCACGAACGCGAGGGCCGTGTAACACGCCATCAGGATGAAGAGCGCGCGGTAGCCGTTGAGCAGATCAAAAATCCGGCCGTTGAGTGGATCGCCGATGGCGCCGCCGAGTGCGTTGCAGAGGAGGAAGAGCGACGCGAGAACGCCGCGCCGCTCTCGAGGAACAGGCTCGACGAACAGTGGGTACGCGTTCACGGTTGGGAACGTCCAGCTCGCCGATGCCAGCGCGAGCAGCGGCACCGCGGCGTTGATGCTCGTCACGCGGTCGAGCGCGAACAGCGTCACGGCCATGATGCCAAAGCCAACGAGCATCGCGTTCCGCCGCCCGAGGCGCACACCCAGGAATCCAGCTGGCAGTGCGCCGATCACGCCGCCCATCGCCCAGGCGATGAATCCGATCGTCATGTCCTCTGGGCGCACGCCGAACCGCTCGGTGCCGTGCAGCGCAAACCAGGTGGTGAACGTCTGGAAGGTGAGCTGTAGCAGGAGCGACGCGATGAAGATCGGGCGCATCCCCGGCACCGCGCCGCGGATAGCAGACCACACGGCGTCGGCGAGTGAACGGAAGCTCACCTCCGACTCCTGTGAGCTCGACGTCTTCGGTTCACGCAGGCCGAACGCGAACGTGAGCGCGATACCGAGAACGGTTCCGGAAGCGATGAGAAACGCGGGCCGCATGCCGAGGATCCGGCCGAGCATCAGGAACACGATCGCGCCCACGCACATCTGGAACGTGACCGAGCCTACCGCGAGCGAGCGGTCGCGCGAGGGCACGAGGTCCGCCACGAGCGCCTGGAACGGCGATCGCTGAAGGTTGATCCCCGTATGCAGGATCACCATGGCGCCGATGAGAACCGCGAGGCCGAGTGCGGCGGACGCCGGAAGCAACGCCATCCCTAACGATGCCAGCACGAATCCGGCGAGCACGATTGGCATCCTGCCGCGACCGCGAGCGCGCGCGCGGTCGGATGCCGGTCCGGCCCACGGGACGAGAAGGAGCAGCAGCACGTTGTCGATCGCCATGACGGCGCCGATGGCAGTGCGGTGATCGCCGAGCGCACCCCGCACCAGTGGCGGGATGAAGGTACTGAGCAGCGGGCCGGTGACTCCCTTGAACAGGCCGCCCAGCCCGATGAGCGCGAGCGCGCCATATGGCGTCTTCGCGCGCGTTGGGATGGTCTGCGCCTCAACGGAGGAGGGGGAGGGGGAGGGAATCTCGAACGCCGTCATGTGCTGGTCGCTAGATGATCTTGAACGTCCACAAAATGTAGATCACGGCCATCGATACGACACCGTTCACGATCATCACCCCGCCGAACGAGATGAGCGCCGACCTCAACGGCATCCGCGTGAGCGACGTGCAGACCCAGAAGTAGCTCGAGTTCACGTACTTCGTGATGATGCCGCCGGCGGACGCGGCGAGCATGGTCGCCTCGGGGGACAGGCCTAGTGTCGTCATCATCGGGGCGACGATCGAGGCCGACGTGATCACCCCGACCGTCGTCGACCCCGTGATCATGTTGCCCACCACGCCTAACACGAACGGCAGGAAGATCGCGGGGAGCCCGGTCGCTTCCATGGCCTTCGCGATCGCGTCGACCGCCGGAGTCTGTCGCAGAATCTGGCTGAGCGCTCCGCCTAGCCCGACGACCATGATCATCATCGCCGCCGTCCGAAGTGCGTTCTCGATCCAGTCGCTCACCCGCGCCTGCGCCTGGTCGCGCTTCGTGTTGCGGTAGGCGATCAGAACTCCGATGCCGAGTGCGACGACGGGCCATCCCAGATAGAGCATCGCCCTGTTGACGATGTGGCCTTTCGGGAGAAGCATGCTGGCGGTGCTCTGCGCCGCGATCAACACGAGTGGGATGAGAATCGGGGCGAATGCCCAGAACGTCGTGGGCAGCTCGGCTTCGCGCCCGCGCTCGACGAACGACTGTCCCGTGAACTCGGCCGATGGCGGCGACTCGAGCTTCGGCCCAACGGCGAGCGCATAGAGCCAGCCGAAGAAGCTCGCGATGATCGACACGAAACATCCCCACACGATCACGCGTCCCATGTCGGCCTTGAGCAGCGCAACGGCCGCGAGCGGACCGGGCGTCGGGGGCACCATCGCGTGCGTCAGCTGCATCGCGCCGATCAGCCCCGTGCTCATCACGCCCATGTTGAGTCCACTGCGAATCGCGGCCGAGTGCACGAGCGGGTTCAGAATGACGTAGCCCACGTCGGAGAAGATGGGGATACCGATCACCCAGCCACTCAGCGTCAGCGCGAGTGACATGCGCTTCTCGCCGACCCAGTTAATGAGCGCAATCGTTATGCGCTCGACCCCGCCCGTGTGCTTGAGCCCCTCGGCCAGAATGATTCCCACGACGATCACGACGGCGATGCTCCGTACGGTATTTCCGAAGCCGGTCTCGAACGCGGCGATGAACACAGCGCGGTCGATGCCGGGCAACAGCGCGAACAGCAGGATGGGCACGAGCAGCGCGATGAACACGTGCCAGCGGAACTTCGTGATCAGGAGGAACAGCAGGGCAACGACGGCGATCAGGCCGCCGAGTGCAACGAGGGTACTGTCGGTGATCCTGGCATCCATTCGTTCAGGGGTATTTGTCATCCTGAGCGAAGCGAAGGATCTTCATCCTCCCGATAGAGCCCTCTACCGGGAACCTGAGGATCCTTCGCCTGACGGCTCAGGATGACAGAGTGGAGAAGCACCACAGGATGAACCGCATGACGCGACGTGCCGTGCGCGATCTGCTGACGACACGACACGCCCGTCGCCGATACGATCGCGTCAGGCGCGGCGTTCACCGCCGGAAAGAGTCGCATGCCGCCGATCTCCATCGACAGGTCGTAATGTTCTCGCTCGAAGCCGAACGACCCCGCCATGCCACAACATCCGGCGTCCAGCACGTCCACCGCAGCGCCGGGGATTCGCTTCAGCAGCTCGATACTTCCCGCGGTCGCGTTCGACGCCTTCTGATGACAGTGCCCGTGAAACACGATTCGCCGCCCCGCGGCCGCCGCGTTAGGGTCGACAACCAGACTGCCATCGTCGATCGCCTGCACGAGGAGGTCGTCGACCATGCGCGCTTCGCGACCGATCGCCGCGGCGCCGGAGTCGCCAACGGCGAGGTCCACCAGCTCGTGCTTCAGCGTGAACACGCACGATGGCTCGCAGCCGACAATCGGTACGCCCTGGAGAGCGGCCGGCGCGAGCAGCGCGATCAGATCGCGATGGCGTGAGCGCGCTTCATCGAGGAGCCCCTTCGATATGAGCGCGCGCCCACAGCACACGTTGCCCGCGAGCTGAACCTCCCAGCCCGTCAATTCGAGGAGCTCGATCGCGGCGCGACCAATTTCCGGCTCGGTGTAGCTCGTGAAGGAGTCGGCCAGGAATACAACCGGGCCGAGCCTCCCACCGTTCGCAGCCGGCAACGGCGTCCGCCGCTCGAACCACCGCTGCAAGGTCTCGCGCTCGAATTGCGGCAGCCCTCTACGCCGATCGATGCCGGCCAAACGCTCGACCACGGCACGCACCGGTCGCGATCCGGCGACCCAGTTGGATAGCGGCGCCATGGCGGCTCCAACGCGGTTCAGGCTTCGCACGTGCCCGAACACGAGCGAGCCAATCGGCACGCCGTGGTGCTCGTGGTAGTACGACAGGAACTCGGACTTGAGTGCCGCCATGTCCACCGACAGCGGACACTCCGTCTTGCACGCCTTGCACTCGAGACAGAGGTCGAGCACGTCGTGCAGCGCCTCGTCGCCTAACGCCTCGTACGGATTCGGCGACGACAGTGCGTGCACCAGCGCGTTCGCTCGTCCGCGCGTCGAGTGCCGCTCGTCGCGCGTGGCCATGAACGACGGGCACATGGTTCGACCCGCCTGCTCGGATTTCCGGCATGCACCGATTCGCGCACAGCGGTTCGCGGCGGCGCGCATTCCGCCCATCGGGTCGAACGGGAAGTGCGTCGCTATGGGCAGTCCCCTGGGCAGCGCGGGCTCGCGCAGGTGCTCCGTCATGCGCGGAGCGTTCACGATCTTGCCCGGGTTGAGCCTCCCATCCGGGTCGAAGATCTGCTTGAGGGAGCACATCGCCCCGTACAGCTCACTGCCGAAGATCTGACGGTTGAACTCACTACGTACGAGACCGTCGCCGTGCTCGCTCGAGTTCATCCCGCCGAACGATGTCACCAGCGCGCAAACCTCTTCGGCCACCGCACGCAGCGTGTCCACGGCGCCCGGTTTCGTCAGATCCATGAACGGCCGAATGTGGAGGCATCCCGCCGACGCGTGCCCGTAAAATCCTGCCTTGAGCCCGTGACGCCCGAGCAGCTCAGCCAGGCGTCGCGTGTAGTCGCCGAGGTGCACGGGATCGACCGCCGTGTCCTCAATGAACGCGACCGAGCGCTCGCCACCTTCACCCGCGGCGCTCAGCAATCCGAGCCCTGCCTTTCTCAGCTCGCGAAACCGTGTGAGCTGGTCTGACGTTTGTGCGCGCAGTACCGCGTAGCCATGCCCGTGCGAGCGCCACATCGTCTCCAGTCGTTCCGCCGCAGCCAAGGCTTCCGCGGGCGTGTCGCCGTAGAACTCGAGCCAGAGCAGTGCCCCAGGGTCGCCATCGAGGATCGATACGAGCGTGCCGTGTGCCGTCGATCGCCGGGCGAGGCCGAGGATGAATCGATCCACCAGCTCGATCACGGCAGCATCCACCGCGCGCGCGTCGTCGGTGGCAGCGATCGCGGCGGCGACGGTGTCGAAGTGTCCGGCGACGCCGACGACCGCTTTCGGCTGGGGAACGAGCCTAACGCTGGCCTCGACCACGACCGCGAGCGTTCCCTCCGACCCAACGACGAGATTCGCGAGGTTGAACGGGCCGCGCTCCGACAGCATCCGCTCGAGACGGTACCCGCCGGATTTCCGCCAGAACGGCGGATAGTCGCGACGAATCGAAGCCTCATGGTCCGCAACGAGCCGAGGGATCTCGCGATAGAGCTGCGCCTCGAGCGAGCCTCCTTGTCCGCGCCACGCGACCTCGGGCGCGGTCGTTGGACCCAGTCGCGCTCGGGTGCCATCCGACAGCACGACGTCGAGCCACTCGACGTGGTCGATCGTCATGCCGTATCGCGCCGATCGCGCGCCACACGAGTTGTTGCCGATCATCCCACCCAGGGTCGCTCGGTTCGACGTGGATGTGTCGGGCGCGAACATGAGACCGTGGGCCGCAGCCGCCTTGTTGAGATCGTCCTGAATCACGCCGGGCTGAACGCGTGCCGCCATCGCGTCAGCGTCGAGAGCGATCAGCCGGCGCATGTACCGCGATTCATCGAGCACGACGGCCCGGCCGACGGTCTGGCCAGCGAGGCTGGTTCCCGCACCGCGCGGAAGCACCGGCACACCGAACTTCCGCGCGACTTCGATCGCGGCGACGACGTCGTCCGCATCGCGCGGATACGCGACGCCTAACGGCTCGATCGCGTAGAGGCTCGCGTCGGTCGAGTAGATGTGGCGCGTGTAGGTGTCGAAGCGGACTTCGCCGGCCAGCGCCGCGCGGAGCGCGCTTTCCAGATCGCGGGTCAACGACCTTCCCACCGTGGTGAGCGCTTCTCGACGAAGGCCGCGACACCCTCGCGGAAGTCGCGACTGGCGTACACGCGGCGAACGAGATCGTCGCCGTCCGCTACCGATCGGCTCACGATGCGCCGAACGGCTTCTCTCGTCACCTGGAGCGTCAGTGGAGCGAGACTCGCGAGCCGGGTACACAACATGTCGAGCTCACGGTCGAACGCATGCGGCTCGAGCACCCTCAGCACGAACCCCAGCGACCGTGCCTCGTCGCTGGACATGAATTCGGCGGTGAGCAGCATTGCCTTCGTTCGGGCGGAGCCAAGCGACGCCACCAGACGCGCATAGTTGCCCATGGAGAGGCAGTTTCCTATCGTCCTGGCAATCGGCACGCCAAATTCCGCGTTAGGCGATGCGATGCGCAGGTCGCATGCTGCCGCGAGCGCAAGGCCGCCACCGGCGGCATAGCCCTCCACCGCCGCGACCGTGACGACAGGCAACGACTCGAGCTTCGTCAGCATCCCCTCGAGTCGCGCCTCGTACGCAAGGCCATCGTCGCCCGACGTGAACTCGACGAACTGCGAGATGTCGGTCCCGGCCACGAAGTTCCCCCCAGCCCCGCGGAGTACGAGCACACGCAGGTCCGGCGCGGCCGCGACGCGGTCGAGCGCCGTGTCGAACGCCTCGTACATCGCCCACGTCATCGCGTTGCGCGCGGTAGGCCGGTCGAACCTGATCGTCGCGATCGCGCCACGCTGGTCGAACCGCACCTCTCCCGGATTCGTGCTCATGTGCCGTCCTCCATGCCGAGCTCGCGCAGGATCTCGGCGGAATGCTCGCCAAGGAGTGGCGGCGCACGCCTAACGCGCAATGGTGTATCGCTCATCTTGAGCGGAAACCCGAGCGTGCGCACGCGACCGGCCACTGGGTGGTCGATCTCCTCCACCATGTGTCGCGCATGCGTGTGCGCATCGGCGAAGACCTGGGCAAAATCGTGAATGGGCCCGGCGGGCACGCCGACAGCGAGCAGTCGATCGACCCAGTCGGCCGTCGGGCGGGCGGCTAGTGCCGCCTCGAGCTCGCGCGCCAGAGCCGCGCGATTCGCCAGCCGCGCTGCGTTCGTGTCGAAGCGCGAGTCCCCCGCGAGCTCGCGGCGCTCGATGGCCTCACAGAGCGAGAGCCACTGCTGCGACGTGAGCGCGGCGAGCGTGATGTAGCCATCGCTCGTGCGCAACGCCTGGTACGGCGCGCTCAATCGGTGGGCGGAGCCCAGAGCGCGAGGCGTGTCACCGCTGGCCCAGTACTCTGTCGTCTCCCACACGCACATCGCGAGCGCGGACTCGAACAGCGAGGTATCGATGTACTGACCCCGGCCCGTCGTCTTTCGGGCGATGAGCGCGGCGAGAACTCCGTTCGCCGCGATGAGCCCGACCGCGAGATCGGCGATCGGCACGCCGCACTTCACCGGCGCGCCGCCTGGCTCGCCAGTCACGCTCATGATGCCGCTCATGCCCTGGGCGATGAGGTCGAAGCCCGGCCTGCTGGCGTATGGTCCCGTCTGTCCGAAGCCGGAGATGCTGGCGTAGATGAGGCGTGGGTTGACGCGGCTCATCGCGTCGTAATCGACGCCAAGCCGCTTCGTGACACCTGGGCGGAAGCTCTCCACGAGAACGTCGGCGGTTCGCACAAGCGCGTGGAAAATCGCCTTGTCCCGCTCGCGGGTGAGGTCGAGCACGATGCTGCGCTTGTTGCGGTTCAGGGCGAAGAACGGCGCGTTGTCGTCGCCGGGCATCTCGAGCTCGAGGCCGCCCATGGACCGCGAGAGGTCCCCCGCCGGCGGTTCGACCTTGATCACGTCCGCTCCGAGGTCGGCGAGCTGCATCGTGCAGAACGGGCCGCCCATGACCTGGGTGAGGTCGACGATGCGGACGCTATCGAGGGCAAGAGTCATGGGCGCAATTCTCGCTCGTCACCGGAAGGTGGGGAAGGCGTCAGGACGTGCGATTGCGGTTCAGGCTCTGGTGTTACGCGCGTTGCGATGCAGCATTATCCGGTGTCGTCCGGCATCATCGGTGTCATCGCTGCTCGGCCACGTCTCGGAACTTGGGAGCGGTTCAGTGGAGCTCACGATCAACGGTAAACCAACGACACTCGATGGCCCGCCCGAAATGCCGCTCCTCTGGGCATTGCGCGACATCGTCGGCCTCACGGGGACCAAGTACGGCTGCGGGAGTAGGCTGTGTGGCGCCTGCACCGTGCACATCGACGGCGTCCCAACGCGTTCGTGCTCGGTCACGCTCGACGCGGTTGTCGGCAAGTCGGTGACGACGATCGAGGGGCTCGCGTCGGGAGGCACGGACCACGCCGTGCAGCAGGCGTGGACCGAGTTGAACGTGCCCCAGTGCGGCTACTGCCAGGCGGGGCAGCTCATGAGCGCTGCGGCGCTCATCGACCGCAACGCGAAGCCCACCGACGCCGACATCGACGCGGCCATGCAGGGGAATCTCTGCCGCTGCGGGACGTACGTCCGCATCCGCGCTGCCGTGAAACGCGCGGCGGAGATCCGCCGGGGGGTCCGCGCATGAACGAGACGACGCTATCGCGACGCCAGTTCCTGTGGGTCGGCGCTGCGTTAGGCGGCGGACTGCTCGTGCAGGTCGCCTGCCGGGGCAAGGCCAGCGCCGAAGCCGCGCCAGGCGATCCCAAAGCCGCGTCGCCGAACATCTTCATTCGCATCGCGCCGGACGACACGGTGCACGTGACGATCCCGAAGTCCGAGATGGGGCAGGGCGTGCGCACCGCACTGGCGCTATTCGTGGCCGAGGAGCTCGACGCCGACTGGTCGAAGATTCGTCCCGAGGCTGCGGCATACGACCCCCGGCTTGGGAGCCAGGGCACGGGCGGAAGCGGCTCCGTGCTCGATACGCATTCGCGACTCCGCGTGGCGGGCGCCACGATGCGCCAGATGCTCGTCGCGGCGGCCGCACAGCAACTTGGCGTCCCGGCCTCGGAGCTCACCACGAAGGACTCGCGCGTCATCCACGCGGCAACGAACCGGAGCGTCGGCTACGGCGCGTTGGCGGACGCCGCCGCGAAGCTCGCGGTTCCGACCAACGTTAGGCTCCGCAAGCCCGACGAGTGGCGCCTGCTCGGCCGCGACGGCATTACGGGGTTGGACGTGCAGGACATCGTGCACGGTCGCGCGAAGTACGGCATCGACACGCGTCGCGAGGGGATGCTGTTCGCGTCGGTCGAGCGCGCGACGATCTTCGGCGCGAAGCTGAAGTCTTTCGACGCGAGCGAGGCACTCAAGGTTCCCGGTGTGAAGCAGGTCGTCGAGGTGAAGGGCGTGCCAGACGTAGGCGTCCATGCGGGCGTCGCTGTCATCGCGACGAACACGTGGGCTGCGATGCAGGGAACAAAGGCACTGAAGGTGACGTGGGATCCCGGGCCGCATGCGCAGGAGAACAGCGCGAGCTATACGGCGTTCATGCGCGACGCGGTGTCGAAGCCCGGCAAGGAGACCGTCAACCGGATCGGCGACCCCGACGGCGTTCTGGCGAAGGCCAACGACGTGGTCCGCGCGGACTACGAGCTTCCGTTTCTTTCCCACGCGACGATGGAGCCGCAGAACTGCACCGCGCAGTTCTCGAATGGCGTGATGGAGCTCTGGTCGCCGACGCAGTTCCCCGACTGGGCGCACGACGCGGTCGTGGAGCACTTGAAGCTCGACAAGCGTAACGTGAAAGTGAACGTCACGCCGCTCATGGGCGGCGGGTTTGGACGGCGCGTCAATCCGGATTTCTCGGTCGAAGCCGCCGTGATCGCCAAGGCGGTGAACGGCGCGCCAGTCCAGGTCGTGTGGACTCGCGAGGATGACCTGCGGCACGGCTTCTACCGCCAATGTGCCATTCATCGCCTCGAGGCGACGCTCGGGCCGGACGGCAATCCGCTGGCGATGCGTCACCGCTTCTCGTCGCCGGCCATCGACGCGTCAGGCGGTCGGTCGGGCAAGTTCGGCGCGGGCGAGTCGGACGGCATCGGCAACCATGTGTATCGCGTCCCGAATCGTTCGACGGAATACACGCTGCTCGACTCCGGCGTGCCGCGAGGCTGGTGGCGCGCGGTCAACACGACGCACGGTACGTTCGCGCTCGAGAGCTTCACCGACGAGCTCGCCGAGAAGGCGGGAAAGGATCCGTACGAGTACCGCATGGCGCTGATCGATCGCTGGGTGGTCGACCAACCGAAGGACAGCAAGGAGTACCCGTTCAATCCCGAGCGATTCAAGGCGGTACTGAAGCTCGCCGCGGAGAAGGCCGGGTGGGGCCAGCCGCTGCCGGCGGGTCACGCGTTAGGTATTGCGCAGAGTGTGCCGGATCACCTGACGTATGCGGCGGAGGTCGTGGAGGCCTCGGTGACGAACGGCAAGGTGAACGTGCACCGCGTCGTGGTTGCCGTGGACTGCGGCCGGGTCTTCAATCCCGACGGGGCGCGGGCTCAGCTCGAAGGCGGCGTGGTGCAGGCGCTGTCCGCCGCGTTAGGTGAGGAAATCACGATCGATGGCGGCGCCGTCGTCCAGCGAAGCTTCGAAACCTATCGCCTGCTGCGGATCGGTGGCGAGCCGGCGCGGATCGAGTGCCACTGGATCACGAACGACGACTACCCGGTCACGGGCCTCGGCGAGCCGTCCGTGCCGCCGTTCTTCCCGGCCTTGGCGAACGCGATCGCCAGGGCGACCGGCAAACGACCGCGAACGCTGCCGTTTCGCGTTTAAAGGATCCAACAGGTCAGAGATTTCAAGGGGTCAGACCCCTTGATCCGGGCGGATCAAGGGGTCTGACCCCTTGAAAAACCCAACGACTCTGACCCCAACCCCCAAGTTGAGATAGTTTAGGGCCATGACCGCGTTACCGACTCGACGCGCTCTGTACTCCTTCTTCGGGATGGTTACCGCCGGCATCGCGTTGGCGACCGGTGTCCATGGCCAGGCACCCGCGAGTGCCCGCTTTCGGTTTGTGGTCGAAGCACGGCAACTCGGGCCGGTCGGCTACCGCGACCCCGTGGGTGCCATGTCCCCGGACGGCCAATGGCTCGCCTACGCGTCCGAGGGAAGGCTCCGACTGACCCAGGTCGCCGGCGGACCGGTCACCACGCTCGGCCCTCGCGGCCGGATCATGAGCGTTGTGTGGCTCCCCGATTCGCGCCGAGTGGCGTCGCTTCAGACCGACGAACGCGGGAACATCGCCTGGTGGCTGGTCGCCATCGCGTCCGGTGAGCGGCGTCGCCTTTTCAGCACCGTATTCCCGAAGGTCCTCGCGGGAAATGAATCGATCGACGTCGACCCGAACCGGTTTCGCGAGATCGCCTGGTCGAGCGACGGAGATCGATTGGCCGGCGTCATCCTCCGCGACAACGGCTCCATACTCTGGACGGGCAAGGCGGACGGCACCGACGCGCGCGCGCAGCCGAGCGCCGCGCAGCTGAGCGCGCCCGCGTGGTCGCCTAACGGCAACACGCTGGCGTGCCTCGCGAAGTCACAGGGCAGGCAGTTCGTGAGCCTGCCGTGTGGCACGGTCCCCACCGGATCGAACGCCCTCGAGGCCTACGGCCCGATCGCGTTCTCTCTCGACGGCACGAGGCTGTACTTCGCATCGCCGAACGCACGCGGATCGCTCGATCTCTGGGTGCGACCCGTGGGTGGAGGCGCGGCGACGCGCTTGACGAGCTTCGCGCGAGACACGTACGGGCCATCGGTCGGGAGATTCGGCCGCCTGCTGTTCGGCGTCCAGGATTACCGAACGTTCGTCGCGATCGTGCCAACGGAAGGTGGCGCGGTCAGACAGCTCACGTCATTTCAATCGGAGACACCGACCTGGAGTCGTGACGACAAGCTGATCGGCTTCACGTACGGCAGTTGGCGCCGGGTCATCGACGACCTGCATTACCCCGACATCGCACAGGACCTCGGAGCTGTGCGAGTCGATGCGGATGCGCCCGCGGCCGCACCGCTCTCCGTCATCCGCGCGTCCTCGTCCGAAGATCAGGGGCTCGACTGGTCGCCTAACGGCAAGTGGATCGTGCTCCATTCGCACGCGAGCGGCCTCGATGACCTGTGGCTCCAGCCGGCCGACGGTTCCGCCCCGGCGAAATCGATCACGAAGGGCGGCACCGAAACCGGCTGGCCGCGATGGTCACCCAACGGAGCCTGGATCGCGTACGGCACGGAGGTATCGGACGGCAGCCGCCTCCGCGGCGTTCTGTTCACCGTCGGCGTCGACTCGGCGACCGGTGCGGTGACGCGCGAGGCGCGGCGTGTACCGATTGACGGGTTTCGAGGTGACGTCGATCAGGTCGAGTGGTCGCAGAGCTCCGACAGCATCGTCTTCTCGGCGGTCGAAGGTCACGACCAGCGCGCCCTCTACGTCGTGGCGCGTGACGGCGGGCCGGCGCGTCTCATCCACCGGTTCACGAGCGAGCAGCAGTTTTCCGGCCTCGGCGTGTCACCCGACTTTCGCTGGGTCGCGTTCGTCGCGCCGGCCAGTGACGGACACTTCCAGGTGTTCCGGGTCCCGGTGTCCGGTGGCACGGCCAGTCAGGTGACGTTCGACCCGACGGACAAAACGCAGCCTGCGGTATCGCGCGACGGCACCCGCATCGCGTTCACGGTGTTCACTTACCGCATGCAGTTCTGGGTGCTCGAGCCCTAACGAGTCGGAAGGGGAAGCGTCCACACCTGCAGCTGCACCGGCTCCTCATTCGGGGTTCCGGCCGGCTCGAGGAGCGTCGCGGTCAGCGCGAACCCGAGCCGTTGCGGGATCGCCGAGCTCGGAGCGTTGCGAGCGTCACAGCGGACCTCGACGTGGGTCATGTGCGGAAGCGCCGCTGCCACATCGAGGAGCGCCCGGGACGCCTCTGTGACCAGCCCTCTGCCAGTGAGGTCCGCGCGGAGCCAGTACCCGAGCTCGATGCACGTCGCCCTGACGAAAGGAACGCGCTTCGTGGCGGAACGCGGGTACAGTCCAGCCTCGCCGAGCACGTCGCGACCGTCGGGCGCGAAGAGCCCGTACCGAAACTCGCGGCCGCTCGCGAAGTCGTCACCAAAGCCGGCCAGACGCTGGGCCAGCTCCGCGACCGGCACCGGCGTCGCCACGCGCGCGGGAATCCATGGCCCGAGGTGTTCCCGGTTCGCCACGAGTATCGGATGCAGCGCCGTCGCATCCTCCGCCCTCCACGGGCGCATGACAAGACGCTCGGTGCGGAGCTCGGTCGGGACAGGAGCGCGTGCCGATTCGGAGACCGTCACTCTCGGGTTGCTCGCGAGCTAGGTGACCGCAACACGATCACCGATGCTCGATTCGATCAACTTGCCGTGTAAAGCCTGATCGGCCTGAGGCACGAAGAAGAAACGAACTGCGGGCAGCGGCGACAGCTCGATCTCGATGTGACTCGACAACATCGTGCCGATTCGGAAGCTTCGCTGAAGCGCGGCCGCCTTGAGGAACGTGCCGGCGACGAGCGATGTCACGACCTGTTCACCCACTCGTTGTACGAGCTCGTCGTACTCCTCGTCCGTGAGCTCACGAACGACACGCGCACGGAGAATTGCCTTTGGGGGTATGCCGAGCGTGATGGTAGTCTGTTCGACGGCGAACCCGGCCTGCGTGATGATGGGGAACGCGCTGTTGACCGCATCCGCGAGCTCCATCAGCTTGTCGCCGCCGAAGCTGCCGGTCTTTTCCTTCGCGATGTCGACGAGCTCCGTGAATCGCATGGCGGTACCCTCCCGAGAAAGGATGGTGTCCATTGCTAGCCTAACAATGACGGCCGCGGGAGGCCAGCAGAACCATTTGGAGCTTGGGGTTATACGAAAGGCTCATATGAGTGACAAGCCCAGGTGAGGGTGACTGAGCAGTTCCGATGTGTCATGTTTCTCCCATGACGACCGTCCGGATCGCTCTCGCGAATCTCCGTTTTCCCGCCACTCCCGCCGAGTCTGTGCAGCTTGCCGAGCGTGCGATCGCGAAGGCAGGCGAGAGCAGGGCGGAGATTGTCTGCTTTCCCGAATGCTACGTCCCCGGTTATCGGGCGCAGGGCAAAGGCGTGCCGGCTCCGGACGCCGCGTTTCTCGACGCGGCCCGGTCCGCCGTTGCCAACGCGGCCAGGCGCGCAGAGGTCGCCGTCGTACTCGGCACCGAGCGCATCGTGAATGGCGCGCCCATGGCGACCGCGCTGGTCGTCAATCCGGATGGGACAATTGCCGGGTTTCAGGACAAGGTGCAGATCGACCCGTCCGAAGACCCGATCTACACGCCCGGCTCGGAGCGGCGCGTGTTCGCGGTCGGCCCGTTGACGTTCGGCGTGGTGATCTGTCACGAGGGGTGGCGTTATCCCGAGACCGTACGGTGGGCCGTTAGGCGGGGCGCGCAGGTCGTCTTCCATCCGCATTTCCATGAGGCGGAGCCGGGAAGCTTTCGCCCTGCGAGCTACGGCGATCCGGCGAACACGTTCCACGAGAAGGCGGTGCTCTGCCGGGCCGCGGAGAACACGTGCTACTTCGCGACGGTGAACTGCGCGAGTCCGGGATCTCCTACGACATCGGCAGTGGCCAATCCCGACGGAACCCTGCTCACGTATCAGCCGTACGGCCAGGAAGGGCTGCTTGTCGCGGACCTCGACCTGACGCTGGCGACAGGCCTGCTCGCGACGCGATGCAAGTACTCGGCGGTGTCGACGTAATGGTACATCTCACGCTCGACTGGCTTCAGGTCATCGCCCTTCTGGGTGCCGTTCAGGGGCTCGTCCTGGCGGGCGCGCTCATCACCAGGCGAAGCAACCGCACCGCCAATCGGCTACTGGCGGTGACCATGGTTGCGTTCTCGATCTACCTGGCGTCGGCCGCGTACGATGGAGCGGAGCTCCTGAAAGTCTTTCCACACTTCTTTGGTGCGGCGCACCCGCTGCCTTTTCTGTTTGGCCCGCTGATCTACCTCTACGCCGTTACCGCGGCGGACCGAACTCGCCAACTCACTCTGCGCGACGCGCTGCATTTCATTCCGTTCCTCGCCGTCATCGTCGACGGGCTACCGATCTATCTGATGAGCGGGGCCGAGAAAGTGGCGCTCTACCATCGGCTCCAGAGTGGGGACGTTCCTCCATCGATAGCGATCGCGCTTCCACTCAAGCTCATCTCCGGAGTCATCTACGCTACGCTCACGCTCGTTTTCCTGCGCCGTCATCGTCAACTCGTGAAGGAGAGCTACTCGTCGCTCGAACACGTCCAGCTGCGATGGCTGCTATGGCTGGGTGCAGGAGCCGCGGCCATATGGGCGATAGCGATCGTGACCAACGTGCTCGAAGCCATGGACCTTACGGTCGTCGGAGTAGGCGATGACATCATCGCGCTGGCGATGGCGGTGATGGTGTACGGCATCGGCTACATGGGCTTGAGGCAGCCGGAGATCTTCCGGTACGACACGGCCGAGTATCGAGTGCCGGCCGAGCTCCGTGTGGTGCGAGCGACTCCGGCGGCAACGAGTCCGCCTCCCGTGACGCCAGCGCCTAACGTGTCTGAGCCGCTAGCGACGACACCGCGTTACGAGCGGTCCGGGCTGTCGGACCGGGAGGCGCAGCAGCTCGAGGCGGCGTTGACGGCCGTTATGGAAAAGGAACGCCCGTGGCGGGACAGCGACCTCACGCTCGCTGATCTCGCCACGCGGCTCGACACCACGCCGCACAAGTTGTCCGAGGTGCTCAACTCGCAGCTCGGGCTCACGTTCTACGACTTCGTGAACGGCTACAGGGTGCGGGAGGTGCAGCGGCGGATCGCGGCCGGGGACGCCCGAA
>Ga0075424_100001550_pt1 | contig 20337 bp, 22 predicted proteins | sample SoiMethybrSBSTD3_FD_75301 | JGI IMG/M metagenome (GOLD analysis project Ga0075424, IMG submission 75301) | Bulk soil microbial communities from a Populus tree surrounding site in Tennessee, USA - Soil MetaG P. TD hybrid SBSTD3 | ecosystem: Environmental > Terrestrial > Soil > Tree plantation... | reverse complement strand
CAGCGTGTCGACGTACGCCTTGCCGAGCGGCGCCAGCGCCTCGAGCGTGACCTTCATCGCCTCGTCGGGCGTGAAGCTCATCTTCACCTCCGACACGATCGGGGCGTAGAGGTCCTCGTAGCGCAACTCCTTCAGGCCCATCATGCGCTGCCGCAGTTTCAGGTAGCGATGGAGCGTGGGCAGGTTGGCGTGCACGTCGTCGAGGAGCTGGGTGTAGACCTTGGGCGGGATGTTGTCGCCGAACAGCGCGTTCTCGAGGCAGCTCGAGTACTTGTGCACGTCGCGATCGAAGATGTGGGCCTGCACCTGGGAGTTGAGCGCGGCGCCGTATGTGCCCTGGAACTGCTGGTGCGCGCTCCAGAACGCGCGAAACACCGATTCGCGGTCGGCGCGGCTCGCGGCCTGGCGGTATTTCGTATAGGCCGCGTCGTCGAGCCGCACGTCCTCGCCGGTCGAGAGCTTGATCGTCGGCCACGGCAGCTCGGCGTTGTTGAACAGATCGCGGATCGTGCTCCCGGCGCCGGCCATCCGCCCCGCCTGGGCCGCGACCTTCTCCTCGGCGGCCGAGAGCGTGTGCTTCTCGTAGCGCAGGATGTTCTCGAGAAACGGCTTGTAGTCCTTGAGGCGCGGCTCGGCGGCGATGAAGGCGCGCACCTTCGAGCCTCCGACCGCCAGGACCTCGGGGCGGATGTAGGCGGCGGCGGAGCCGAACTGCACGAACAGCCGGTCGGCGGCCTCGCGCATCTCGAGGTGCTTGCTCACGCGCTGGTCCTCGTCGTTGAGCTGGCTCGCGTACGTGCGCAGCTGGCTCAAGCCCCGCTGGATGTCCATCAGGGTGGAGAGGGCGGCGTACAGGCTCTCGGGCGCGGCCCCGAGATGCCCCTGGTAGGCGGCGATCCGGGGGATGCGGCCGGCCAGATCCTCGCGCGCCGTGGACCATGCTGCCTCGGACGGATAGAGGGCGCTGAGGTCCCACGTGAGCTGGACCGGGACCTCCGAGCGCTCGGTGGCGAGCGCCAGGGAGGAGAGGGCGGTGAGCAGTGCGGCGAGCGCGAGAGCGCTACGGCGAAGCGGTCGTGTCATGGATCATCCCCGATGGCGCGCGTGGAGTCGTCCCGTGGCGGCGCGCGCGGACCGGCCCGCGGGACCGCGCATGCTAGGGGCAAAACGTGGCGGGGGAAAGTCGCCGCCGGTATGCCGCGCGGCGGACGCGGCGGAATCCCCGCCCGGCGCGCCGGGGCGCGAACAAGAACGCGGCCGCCCTCCGGAGAGAGCGGCCGCGCGAGCGTCCGGTGTATTGGACGACTACCGGTAGATCAGCTTCAGCGAACCCCAGCTCGTCCCGTGTGCACCCGTCGTGCAGTCGATGACCAGCGCCGGCCCGGTTCCCGGGAATCCGGGCGAGGCCGAGGTCTGAGCACCCGAGGGGTCGATCACGTCGACGTGGAAGATGATGTTGTAGCTGCCCGGCGCGAGCGGGAACGAGGCCTCGTAACCGCGCACATGCTGCGGATTCCCGTCGTACCCCTGGCCGATCCATTGGAAATCGGGCGGGATCCCGTCGTCGCCCGAGTTCTCCGTGACCACCTTGTTGTTCTGCGCGTTGATCGCCACCCAGGCGGTCTGCGCGTTCGGGTCGATGTAGCCGATCGAATTTGGCTCCATCAGCACCAGCACGTACATGGTCTGGGTGGTGCAGTTGTAACGCAGGTAGGCCCGGGACTCGACCGGCTTGTTCGGATTGCCGGCCCGGTACATCAGGCTGAAGAAATCCTGGACCAGGTTCCACTCGCCGGAGTTCCCGTCCACGTTGGCGGTGCCATACGTGGGCGTCGGCGGTGCGGCGAGAGCCGCCGCGGCGAAGCTGAGGAGAAGTGCGACAGAGATGCCGATTCTAGTAGGTATACGCATGCCTCGTCCTTTTCAGGCTCAATGGAGTCTGCGGGGGGGCGCGACTTGCGAGCCGGCTGTGGCAATGGAAACCGTGCTGGGTCCGACCCGCTCCGTCAAGAATCGGGGAGCACGTCCCATGAGTAGGGGGGTGGGACGAAGTCGCCGCAGCGAGGTTATGATAACCGAACTGGGGCATTTGGCGCAAATGGGGCAGCCCGGTCGACTACCAATTGCCGACTCTCCAGGCTTTGGGAGTGACTTGGGCGGGGGCCGATGCGTATTCTTGAGACCCGTTCCTAGACTTGGCCGCAGAGAATCACACATGACCCTCTGGCTGCTCGTCACACTGATCGCAACCGCGGGCCTCGCGCCGGCTCCGCCTCCGCCTGTCACCGACTCGCTCGGCGTCCTGGGCCTGCCGGGCTCACCCGCGCCCGGCGGAGAGCTGTTCACCGGTTTCTCCTGACCGCTGCCTTCGGTCCCGTTGGGACCGGTGATCGATCCCGACTGGGCGCTCTACCACCTGCAGCGCGCGCTGTGGGATCCGGTGGATCCGCGCCAGACCGGGTCGCTCCACCCCGAGCTCCAGTTCCGGGTGAACGGCGAGGTCTACCGTTTCGCGAGCGAGCGCAACCTGCGGCGCTTCATGAAGACGCCCACGCAGTGGTGCGGAAAGGTGCGGGACCCGGTCAGCGGGAACAAGTTCATGCCCACCGCGCGCTCGCCCGAGGCCTACTGGATCGGCGGGCCCTACTTCTTCGAGAGCGATTCCACCAAGGCGCGCTTCGTGGACGATCCGCACCGCTACGAGATCATCCGGCGGATGTAGCGTCGGCTGCGGGAACGCCGCCTCGGTCGGAAGCGCGCGCCCCACGCAGCCCGCGGGCAGGCGATGCCTAGAAGTGGCTCGAGAGCCTCGAGAAGAACAGGAAGAACTGGAGCGACAGGCCCGCCAGCACCACGCCTTCGCCGCCGAGCCGGGTCGAGCCCGGCCACGCCGCCAGGTGACGCGTGATGCGCTGCATCGAGATCGGTCCCAGCAATGCGAGCAGCACCACGATCGGGACCAGCACCTGGGGCCCGGCGAAGCTGCTCTGGGTCGCGATCAGCCCCGCGCCCACGGTGGCGAATCCCATGCTCCACCACATCCCGCCCGGGCCGAGCCACGGCGCCGTGGGGAGCGAGCATGACAGCACCGCCGCCATCGTGAGGATGCCGAGCTTGCCCAGGAGCTGATCGCCCGCGTAGCGCACCAGCTCGCCGGGGTTGAACTTGAGCGACTGGACCACGCCGTCCCAGGCGTTGTAGTTGAACCACGGGCCGAGGAGCGCCGAGAGCGCCAGGTAGCTGCCGCCTCCGAGCACGACCGCCGAGACCGCGAACGCGATCAGCCGCGGCCGCTCCTCGTACGCCAGGTAGAACATGGCCGCCGCCACGAACCACACCGCCTGGGCGTGGACCATTCCCGCCGCGGTGAGGAAGAACGCTGCCGCAATCGCGCCGGGTATGCCGCGCAGGGTGCGCAGCGCGAAGAAGCCGCCGATCGCGAGCGCCATCATCACGATTTCGGGGCGGGCCACTTCCGGCTGGCCCACGAGCAACCCGTAGCCGGCGAGCACGAAGGCGCAGCTCGACACCGCGACCGTCCAGTTCAGGGTCTCGAGGCGGACGATCATCGCGGCCAGGCCCGCGGTCACGAATGCAGCGATCAGCGAGATCACGCGCAGCTCCCACAGCTGCGGCCCGAAGATCGAGACGAACAGCGAGACCGCCATCGGATAGCCCGGCATGAGCGCGGGCGATGCCGGGTTGGGGTCCAGGTAGAGCGGTTCGAGGTGGGCGAAGCGGGTGGCGTGCTCGAGGATCAGCGCTTCGAGCGGATCCGGGCCGAGCGGGTGCGCGATGCGGCGGATCGCGACGAAGAGGTAGCCCGCGACCGCCAGAAAGGAACCGAGCCAGAGGAGATCACGAAGGGTGCGGTTGAGCATGCGGAGTTCTCCGGTCTGCCGCGCGGCCCGAGTGCCATGTGTGACACCCGCGGTCGTTCCATTATCGGCAGAGGGGAGCGCCGGCTTGAGACGGGCCCGCCTGGGGGGCGGTGGCCGCGGACCGCCGGCCCGGCCGCGCTACGCCGCGATCTTGATGCGTCCTTCGTGCACCAGGCGGTCGAGGTCGGAGGGGACGAAGCGGTTCTCCGCCTTCTCGAAGTCCGAGATGTAGAAGCCGAGCCCCCGCATCCCGCCGCGCAGCAGCTCCTGCTCCTTCTTGGGTGCTTTCCGCAGGCGCTCGACCAGGATCCGCAGGGCCGCCAGTTCTGCATTCGTGAAGGTGTTCCGATGCTCCGGCATCGCTCTCTCCTGTCCATAGGTTGGGGATCGGTCACATCGTGCGGGGGCGCAGCGTAATGATCGGCCGCAGCCGGCCGCTTCCGCAGCCTGATTTTGCGGGCGCCGGACATGAACTTGCCGCACACCGGGCGTGCGGAATACGGTTGCAGGGCCGCTCCGGTCAACGATGGCCCCAGCTTTCCGTTCCGAAAGGAGACCCGTACATGCTGCTGATCCGCGAAGTGATGTACTGCAAGCCGGGCAAGGTTCGCCCGCTGGTCGAGAAGTTCGCCGCAATGAACAAGCTCGGCCAGAAAATGGGCATGCCGAAGATGCGCGTGCTCACCGACTTCAGCGCCGAGCGCTACTGGACGCTGGTGTCGGAGATGGAGGTCCCGAACTTGGAGGCGTTCGAGAAGTTCATGTCGGGGGCGGGGCAGAAGGAGTCCGACATGAAGGAGTTCGAGACCATCATGAAGGGCTACCACGACCTGGTCGATCACGGCCGGCGCGAGATCTACAAGATCGAGGCCTGATCGCTCCGCTTGCGGGGGCGGTCGTGTGGGACGCGGCCGCCCCCGCGGTTTTCGCTTCTGCTATGGCTCGCGCGTGTTCGCCGCGCGGCTCAAGTTCGCGACCTCGTTGCGAAGCTTCTGTACTTCCTCCCTCAGGCTCCGCACCTCCTCGAGCAACGCCTTGACCACCGGATCGGATTCGCTGGGGGGCGTCCCGCCATCCTCCTCGAACTCGACCATCACGTTGCGCGTCGTTCCGCCGCGCCGCGTCACGACCGCGACCGTGCCGTTGGCGGCAGCGACGGCAGAGTCCAGATGCTCCAGGTCCATCACCGGCTTGCCGCCCACCCACGAGATGACGTCACCCGGCCGGATCCCCGCCTTGTCCGCGCGGCCGCCGGCGGTCACCGCCAGGACCAGCACTCCCTGGCCTTCGCTCGCGCCCAGGGCCTCGGCCAGATCGAAGCTGAGATTCTCGCAGCGCACGCCGAGCTCGGAGGCGGCCGTGGGATTCGCCTGCGCGGCCTTGGCCCCCGCGGAAGAGTCGTACGCCGCGACAGCGCCGAGCGCCGCCGCCGACCCGAGGGCGACGGCCGAGGCGGAGACCGCCGCATCGCGCGAGCCCGCGCCGGGGGCCGGAGTGTCGGGTTCGCCGCTCCCGCCCATGGGGGCGCTCGACCCCGTGGGGGCGGTCGCTGAGGGGGTGGCGGTCGCGCCGGTTACGGCTGCAGCGCCCGCGGCACCGAGCGCCGTGGCCGCGGCTGCCGTGTCGGTGCCCGGCGCGGACGGCGTCGGCACCTCTCCGGTGGCTGCGGGCAGCGGGTCGGGCTCGATGCTGAAGATCTTGATCAAGCGGCCGCCGCTGCGGGCCACCACGACCTGCACCGGGTGGCCCGGCGTCATGTGGCTCTCGGCGGCGGTCACATCGGCGGGCCCCGAAAGCGGGCGGGATTCGATGCTCTCGAGCACGTCGCCCGCTGCGATTCCGGCGCGTGCCGCCGGGCCGCCCGAGGCCACATCGGCCACCATCACGCCCCGGGCCCAGTAATTCTCGCGCTCCCGCCACCCGGCGCTCAGGACCTGAACCGTGACCCCGATCCATGCCCCGCTTCCCGTCGCCGGGGCCCCATCCCCGCGCGCCGTCGGGCAAGTGGCCGCCAGGGCGAGGATTGCAGCCCCAATCCCCAGCCCGCGGGCCGTTGTCAGCTTCCTCATGATGCACTTCTCCTCTCGCGACCTGGTTCGAGTGACGGCCCGGCCCAAGGGGAGTCCTTCGTGCTCTATTACACCGCTCGACCACCGCACGCGTCCATCAGTTATTTCCTCAGTCGTCGCGCCAGCGCCGCGCGCACGTCGTCCCAGCCCATTCCGAGCGCGCGGATCGCGACCAGCGCGTGATAGACCAGGTCGGCGGCCTCGCCGACCGCCTCCTTCGCGTTGCCGTCCGCGCAAGCTGCGACCAGCTCCGCCGCCTCCTCGCCGAGCTTCTTCAGCCGCCGGTTGCGGTTCGCGAGCAGCTCCGCGGTGTAGCTCCCGCCCACCGGCGCCCGGGCCCGCGCCGCGATCAACCGGTCGAGCTCGGCCATCGTGTCGGCCAGGAGCGCGTCGTCGCCGAAGCAGGAGCGGCTCCCGGTATGGCACACGGGCCCGGCCGGCCGCACTCGCGCGACCAGCGCGTCCCCGTCGCAATCGGGGACCAGCGCATCGACCCGCAACACGTTGCCGCTGGTTTCGCCCTTCTTCCACGGGCCGCGGGTGCGCGAGAACAGGTGGAGCTCGCCGCTCTCGACCGTGCGCTCGACGGCCGCGCGATCCGCGAACGCCACCATCAGCACGGAGCCCGAAGCCGCGTCCTGGGCGATCACGGTGACGAGGCCGCCTCCCTTGACGAAGTCGAGACGTTCGATGTCGATCATCGGCCGCCTCCTCCGTCCGCGTCGCGTCGTGCGGCCGGCTCCCTGGGGATCACGAGCCGCGCGCGCACATCGGCGGCCAGCGCCAGGTTGGTCGCGAGACCCGAGCCCCCGGCGAAGCCGCGCTTCCCGCGCCAGTCGGTGAAGACGCCGCCGGCCTCCTCGATCGCCACCTGGGGCGCGGCGAGATCCCACGCATTCGCGATCACGTCCGCCATGACCTCGGCACGTCCGGTCCCGACCAGCAGGTAGCCGTATGCGTCGCCCCAGGTGCGCGCGAGCCCCGCGACCCGGGCGAGGTCCGCCCAGGCGGCCTGCCCTGCGCCGAGGTGGCGCTCGTCGGTGATGAGCACCGTTGCCTCCGCGAGCCTCGCCACCTTCGAGACTGCGGCCCGCGCCCCGTTCCAGTGGCAGCCGCACCCGCGCGCCGCGATCAGGGTCTCGCGCAGGGCGGGGAAGACCAGGGCGCCCGCGACCGGCTCGCCGTCCTCGAGACGCGCGACCAGCGTGGCCCACAATGGAACGCCGCGCACGAACGACTTGGTGCCGTCGATCGGGTCGATCAGCCACTGGCTTCGCGCATCGGGCCTGAGTGCCCCGCCCTCCTCGCCGAGCACGCCGTCCGCCGGGAAGCGCTCCACGATCCACGCGCGGGCCGCCGCTTCCGCCGCGCGGTCCGCGATGGTCACCGGGCTGCCGTCACCCTTCCGCTCGACGGTCAGGTCGCGCCCGAAGTGGGAGAGAGCAACCGCGCCGGCCCGGGCCGCGACTTCACCCACCGCTTCCAGTGTAGAGTCCAATTTCATGCAGTTCCTCCACTTGCGGGCGCTACCGTGGCCTGGGTCTCGCGCACCGGGAGGCCCGCGCGCGCGACCGCCGCCTTGAGATCGGAAATCGTGAAGCCGCCGTCGTGGAGCATGCCCGCGACCAGCGCGGCATCCGCGCCGGCCCTGAGCGCGGCGGCCAGGTGCTCGGGCGCACCGGCGCCGCCGGAGGCCACCACCGGCACCGGCACCGCGCGTGCCACCGCATCGACCAGCGCCAGGTCGTAGCCCGTGCCGCGGCCGTCCCGGTCCACGCTGGTGAGGAGGATCTCGCCCGCCCCGCGCCGCGCGCACTCCTCGGCCCATGCCACGGCGTCGCGCCCGGTGGGCGTGCGTCCCCCGTGGATGACGATCTCCCAACCCGAGCTCGAGGCCCGCGCGTCGAGCGATGCCACGATGCACTGGGCGCCGAAGCGCGCGGCCGCTTCGCCGAGCAGCGCGGGCGAGAAGTGGAGCGCGGAGTTCACGCTCACCTTGTCCGCCCCGGCGCGCAGCAGCGTCGCGACGTCATCGGCGCCGCGCACGCCGCCGCCGACCGTGAGCGGCACGCTCAGCCGCTCGGCGGCGCGCCGCACCACGTCGAGCAGCGCGCCGCGGCCCTCGATCGTGGCGGTGATGTCGAGCAGCACGATCTCGTCCGCGCCCTCGGCTTCGTAGCGCGCGGCCAGCGCCACCGGATCGCCGACATCGCGCAGCGCCACGAACGACCGGCCCTTCACCACCCGCCCGGCGGCGACGTCGAGGCACGGGATCACGCGCTTCATCAGCACGCCGGCGGCTCCCAGCGCACCGCGCCCTTGGTGCTGCCTTCGTCGGTGGCAGCGACCAGCGCTGCGCGCAGCGCGAGGCCGAGCGCCTTGAACGCGGCCTCGATCACGTGGTGACGGTCGCGGCCGCGCCGCACGCACACGTGGAGCGTGAGCCCGGCCTCGGTCGCGAACGAGCGCATCCAGTGGTCGTAGAGCGAAGAGGGCAGCGGGCCCTGATAGTACGCGCGCCCGCCGAAGTCGAGCGCGACCTCGACCAGCGCGTCGTCCATCGGGATCACGCGGTGGCCGTAGCGTGCGCGCGGGCCGGCGAAGGCCTTGCGCACCGATGCGCCGAGCGTGATCGCGACGTCCTCGATCAGGTGGTGACGCAGGTCGCCGCGCGCCTCGACCGACAGCGTCCAGCCGGCGTAGCGCGCCAGCGTCGCGAGCATGTGGTCGAGGAACCGCTCGCCGGTCACGACGCGGATCTCGCCGGGCGCGGGCTCGAGCGCGACGCGCACGCGGGTCTCGCGGGTCTCGCGCTGGAACGCGGTCACGGCCGCCATTCTCCCCGGCTCAGCGATGGCGCGAGCCGCCCGAGGTAGAGCGCCATGCCGACGACGGCGGCGGTAGCGCCCGCGCGCGCGAGCGTGAGCAGGTCTTCCTCCGATCCGATCCCGCCCGATGCGATGACGGGATGACGCGATCCGCCCGCGACCCGCGCCACCAGCTTCTCGTCCACGCCTTCCATGCGGCCCTCGCGGTGCACCGCGGTCACCAGCAGCGCCGCCAGCGGCAGGTCCTCGAAGCGCGCGAGCGCTTCGTTCAGGGTCTCGTCGACCGCGCGCGTCCAGCCGCCCGCCACCAGCGCATCGTCGCGCACGTCGGTCGCCACGACCACCTTGCCCGGGAACTCCCACGCGAGCCACGCCAGGACCTCGGGCGCGTCGAACGCGAGGCTCCCGACCACCACGCGCGCGGCGCCCAGCGCCAGCCAGCGCGCAGCGTCGGTGCGCCCGCGCAGACCGCCGCCCACCTGCGCGCGCCCCGCAGCGCGTTTCAGGATCGCCGCGATCGTCGCCGAGTTCTCGCCGCGCCCGGTGGCGGCGTCGAGGTCGACGACGTGGAGCAGGCGGTAGCCGGCGTCGAGCCAGCGCCCCGCGACCGCCACCGGATCGGGAAGCCGCACGCGCTCAGCTTCGTAGTCGCCGCCCACCAGCTGCACGCACGCGCCCCCGCGCACGTCGATCGCCGGGATCACCTGCATCCCGGACTCTCGCCGCGGGCGAGCCCGCGCACCTGCGCGGCCAGCCAGCGCACGCCCTCCACCCCGCTCTTCTCGGGGTGGAACTGGACGCCGAGCGTCCGCCCGCGCGCGACCGCCGCCGCGAAGATTCTGCCCTCGTGCTCCGCCGTCGCGACCGTCTGGGGCGCCGCCGCTTCCGCGGCGTAGCCGTGCGCGAAGTACGCGGAGCGCAGCGCCGGCTCCGCTGCGCCCTGCCACGCGATGCGGTTCCAGCCCATGTGCGGCACGCGGCGCGTCGCGAGCCGCCGCACGCCGCCGCCGAAGACGCCGAGACCATGGCCCGCGCCCTCTTCGCTCGACTCGAACAGGAGCTGCATGCCCAGGCACACCCCCAGGCACGGGTGCCCGTCGCGCAGGGCTTCCGCCACCCGTGCGCGCGCGGGGGCGATGCGCGCCGCCGCCTGCCCGAACGCGCCCACCCCCGGCAGCACCAGCAGGTCGCCGGCCAAGAGCCGCGCCGGATCGGCCTCGAACGCCACCCGGGCACCCGCGGCCTCGAGCGCGCGCCGGAGCGAGTGGAGGTTGCCGGCGCCGTAGTCGAACACGGTCACGTTCATCGCCACGCCTCCGCCGGGGCGAACGCCGCGAGCGTCGCGAGCGCGCGCTCGAGCGCCGGCCACGGCCCGATCGTGATGCGCACCGCGTGGCCGAAGGTGGTGAGCCCGGGCAGGGGGCGCACGTGCACGCCCGCGGCCGCCAGCGCCGCGCTGACTTTGCCGGCGTCCGCGACCGGGACGAGCACGAAGTTGGCGCGCGAGCGCGGCACGGCGAAGCCCAGCGCGTCGAGCGCTTCGAGCAGCCGGTCGCGCAGGGCCGCGATGCGGGCGGCGCGGCTCTGCATCCACTCGACGTCGCGCGTGAGCGCGCGCACCGCGATCGCTTCGGCCAGCCGCCCGACCCGGTACGGCGGCCGCAGGCTCGCGAGCGGCGCGACCAGCGGCCACGAGCCCACGCCGTAGCCGACCCGCAGACCGGCGAGCCCGAATGCCTTGGAGAGCGTGCGCACCACGAGCAAGCGCGGCGTGCGCGCCGCCTCTGCGAGCAGCCCCGGACCGTCGAACTCGGCGTACGCCTCGTCCAGCACCACGGTCATTCCGGCCGACAGCAGACGGTGCACGTCTTCGCGCGGCATCGTGACGCCGGTGGGGTTGTCGGGCGACGCCACGTAGACCAGCGGCGCCTGCGCGTCGATCAGCCGCTCCACGTCCACCGCGCCCGAGCGGCCGCGCGCCACCGGCCGGCGCTCGAGCCCGGCATCGGCCGCGAGCTTCGGCACCATCGTGAACGTCGGATCGGGATATGCGATCGCCCGGTGGCGCGACGCCAGCGAGCGGAACGCCAGATCGAGCACGTCGTCTGCGCCGGCGCCGGTCAGCACCTCGCCGGGTTCGCACCCGGCGTACGCCGCCAGCGCCGCGCGCAGCGCTTCGGCATCGGGCGTCGGGTAGTGCGCCAGCGCCGCGCCGCGTGCGCGGCGCACCCGCGCGCGCGCCGAAGGCGGCGCGCCGAACGCGTTCACGTTGTCGTCGAGCCACGCCGGCTGCCGGTCGGTGCTGCGCTCCGGCGCGCGCACGCGGCGCTCGGCCCATGCGCGCGCGGCGCGCGCGTGGCCCGGGAGCCCTTCGGCCTCTGCGAGCCGCGCCGCATCGGAGCCGAGCCGCACCGCGGCGCGCGGGGTGACGCGCTGCACCGTGGTCCAGCGCACGAAGTCGCCGGTCGAGAGCCCGGAGCTGAAGCGCGCAGCGCCGCCGGTGGGGAGGACGTGGTTGGCGCCGGTGCGGTAGTCGCCGAACACGCACGAGGAGGAGAGCCCGACGAACACCGTGCCCGCACGCCGCACCGCGCGCGCCAGTTCCGCCGCGTCCTCGGTCGCCAGGATCAGGTGCTCGGGCGCGTAGGCTTCCGCGAACTCGAGCGCGGCGGCCGCCGAATCCGCCTCGAGCACCGCGCCGCCGCGCGCGAGGGCGGTGCGCGCCACGTCGGCGAGCGGGAGCGCAGCCAGCGCCTGATCGAGCGCCGCGAGCAGCGCGCCGCGGTCGGCGCCCGGCAGCAGCAGCGCGAGCGCCCCGGCGCGCGGATCGTGCTCGGCCTGCGCCACCAGCTCGCGCGCGACCTGGGCCAGGTCCGCGCTCGGATCCGCGATCACCAGGAGCTCGCTGGGGCCGGCCGGCAGATCGGTGCCCACGCGCCCCGACACCTGGCGCTTGGCCTCGACCACCCACACGTTGCCCGGGCCGACGATGCGGTCCACGCGCGGCACGCTCGCGGTGCCGAACGCGAGCGCGCCGATCGCGCCCGCGCCTCCGATCGCGAACACGCGGTCCACGCGTCCGAGCGCCGCTGCGGCCAGCACCGCGCGGGCCGGAGCGCCATCCGGCCCCGGCGGCGAGCACAGCACCACCTGACCGACGCCCGCGACGCGCGCCGGGATCGCGCCCATCAGCACGCTGCTCGCGTACGCTGCGCCCCCGCCCGGCGCGTAGACGCCGACTGCGCCCAGCGGCTCGGGGCGGTGCAGCAGGTCGACGCCGGGCTCGGGGCGCACGCGCTGGGCGCGCGGGCGAAACGCTGCGTGCGCGCGCCGCAGGGCGCGGGCGCAGCGCGCGAGCGCCGCGCGGTCGTCGGGCGCGAGCTCATCGAGCGCCGCCTCGCAGCGCGAGCGTGGGACCTCGAGCGTGGTGAGCGTGGCGCGGTCGTAGCGTTGCGCCAGGTCGCGCAGCGCCGCGTCGCCCTCGTGCTCGACGCGGGCGAGGATCGCGGCCACGGTGTCCGCCACCTCGCCGCGCGCCGGCTCGCCGCGCCCGAGCAGCGCCGCGCGTGTCGCGGGATCGAGCCCGCCGAGCGATCCGAAAGCGCGCAGCACGAGCGGCACGTTCATGGCGTGAGCCGCTCGATGCGCGTGACCAGGATGCCCTCTGCGCCCAGCGCCTTGAGCTCGCGCAGCGTCGATGCGAGCGCGTCCGCCGCCACCACCGCGTGCACCGCTACGTGCGCGCCCGAGTTCAGGATCGCCGTCACCGTCGGGCCGTTGAGCCCGGGCAGCACCTTGGGGATGCGATCGAGCGCGGCCTTCGGCACGTTCGCCATCACGTAGCGCCGGCCACGCGCGCGCACCACCGAGGCCAGCGTTGCCACCAGGTCCTCGAGCGGCTCCACCAGCGCGGGCGCAGGCGCGGGCGCCGTGACCAGCCGGGCGCTCGAGTGGAGCAGCGTCGCGATCTCGCACAGCCCGTTCACCCGTAGCGTCGAGCCGGTCGAGACCAGGTCCACGATCAGCTCCGCGATCCCCAGGTGCGGCGCGGCTTCGGATGCGCCGGAGACCGGCACGATCTCGACCTCGCGCCCCGCCTCGGCGAACCAGCGCCGCGCCAGGTTCGGAAAAGCGGTGGCGACGCGCGCGCCGGCCGGAACCTGGGCCACGTCGCGCACCGGGCTGTCCTCGCGCGCGGCGGCCACGAGCCGACAGCGCCCGAAGCCGAGGTCGAGTCGCGCGCACAGCTCGCGCCCCGACTCCGCCACCAGGTCCCAGCCCGTGACGCCGGCGTGCGCCGCGCCGTCGGCGACGAACTCCGGGATGTCCTGGGCGCGCACGAACAGCACCTCGAGCTCTTCGCCGACGCGCGCGGTGAGCGCGCGCTCGCTGGTCATGGGCAGCGCGAGGCCGGCGCTGTCGAGCAGCTCGAGCGTCTGCTCGGCGAGCCGGCCCTTGTTGGGAAGCGCAAGCCTCAGCATGTGGACCCTCGTCGTTTCGTCAAAACAAAAACGCCCGTTCGGATCCGAACGGGCTCGGGGAATTCGGAAGCTGTGACCGGGACTTAGGCGCTGCCCGCCACAGGCATACTCGATCCCCGGCCCGCCGGGCCGTGGACGTGATGCGCGTGATGGTGCAGGCGGCGCTTCATGAGGCCCTCACGCTACGCCCGGCGCCGGAGGGCGTCAAGCGGGTGAAGGCCTGAGGCTGGGCTAGGGCTTGATCGACTGGAGCGCGAGCGTGTTCCCCTCGCTGTCGCGGAAGAACGCCATCCACAGCTCGCCCTGCGGCAGCCGCGTCACGAAATGGGGCGGCTGGATGAACTGGACTCCACGCCCGGCCAGCGTCCCGTGCGCCTCCTGGATGTCCGCGACCTGGAAGTAGAGGACCGAGCCCGACGGCTGCATCTTCCCGTCCTCGGGCTCGCCGATCAGCAGACGGACGCCGGCGCAATCGAAGAACGTCATCTTCGGCGGCGCGTCGAACAGGTGACGGAGCCCGAGCGAATCCCGATAGAAGCGCTTGGCGCGCTCGACGTCCTGGGCGGTGAGGGAGATCTGGCCGATGGCCGAAAGCGCGAAAGCCGGGGTCGTGGTCATGGTCTCCTCCTCAGATGGGGGGTTGCGGCCGATTAGTTAGCTGTGCTAACTATATGCACCGACCCGTGACCCGTCAACCCCGAAAACCACCGCCCGCAGCCGACACGGCGGAGCTCGCCGACCGGCTCCACAGCGCCTCGATCCGCCTGCTGCGGCGGCTCCGCGCGGTGGACCGCGAGGGCGCGCTCGGGCCGGCGCGGCTCTCCGCGCTCTCGGTGATCGTGTTCGCCGGTCCGCTCACGCTCGGGCGGCTCGCCGAGGCGGAACACGTGCGACCCGCGACCATCAGCCGGATGGTCCGCGGCATCGAGCGCCTGGGGCTCGCGCGCCGGAGCACCGACCCGGGAGACGGCCGCGTGGTGTGGATCGAGGCGACCGAGGCGGGGAGGAAGCTGCTCGACGAGGGCCGGCGCCGGCGCGTGGCGGTGCTCGATTCGCGGCTCCAGGCGCTCGAGCCCGCGGAGCGCGCGGTGCTCGCGAGCGCAGTCGCGATCCTCGCGCGCCTCTCGCGCGACGACGGCTGACCGCGCCTCGAGGCCGGCGAGTTTCCTGCTGACAGGCTGGAACGCGGGGAGTAGCATTCCGGCAACTCCGAGGCCGAGGGCGGGTGCAACCCCCACGCGCCGCCCGCGGAGTTCGGAGGGACCTCGTCCGGAGGGCTCTCCATGCATGCTCGATTACGCCGTGCCGCGTTCCTGCTCGCCGCCGCGATCGCACCGCTCACCGCCGCTCCGGTTCTCGCGCAGCAATGCGACTACCGGATCGTGAGCGCGTGGTGGACCGAGCATCCCGATCCCAACCTGATCAACCTCCACTTCATCGCCGCTGTGGACGGGGCGCCCGAGGGCACGAGTCCCGGGAGCCCGATCCAGTACGACATGGACGTCAACGTCCGCTACGACAACGCTCCGGTCATTCTCGGACAGGACCTCGCGCTGAAGAAGTGGGCGACGCCGAACGCGTGCGTCGGCAGCTGTCAGCCGGTGGTCTGCCGCCACGAGGAGTGGGTGTACAAGGGCGTCACCATTCCCCAGGAGTCGTACTGCCTGAAGAACTCGCAGAACGTGTGCGGCTGCCCGACGCTCGGGATGCCGGTGGCGCACGAGAAGCCGGTGCCGAAGCCGCCGGGCCCTGTGACTATCGAGATCGAGCTGGTCGCGCTCAGCCTTCAGTCGTGTCAGCCAATCCGGCCCGAGAACGACAAGTATCAGATCCCGTACCCGCAGCAGGCGCCACAGACCGTGCCCGGCTTGCCGCGGCCGGCCCTGACCCTGCTCGGACTGATGCTGGTGAGCCTCGGGAGCCTGGCGGTGCGCCGGATCCGGGGAGAAGCGGCCTAGCAGCGACGAAGGCCCGGGAGCGGCACCGCCCGGCGCGCGGCGCCGCGTATCGCAGCGATCGCGTCGTGAGGTACCGTGAGGCAGGGTTCGGCGCCTCACGGAGCGACGCGTGATGAGCGATCACATGGCGAACGTCTACGAAGACCGCGCGCGGGCCGCGGCCTACGCCCAGCTCGAGTTCCCGGGCACGTACTTTCTCGCGTACCGGGATCTGCCGGAGATCATTCGCGCGCACGTGCGCGGCGGGCGGGCGATCGACTTCGGCTGCGGCACCGGTCGCTCGACGCGGTTCCTGCGCGGGCTCGGCTTCGAGGTGATCGGGCTCGACATCTCGGAGGCCATGCTGGCCGAGGCGCGCGCCCGCGACCCGCAGGGCGACTACCGGCTCATCCGCGGCGACGACCTCGGCGGCATCGCCGCCGGCGCGCACGATCTCGTGCTCGCGGCGTTCACCTTCGACAACGTGCCGACGATGGAGCGCAAGGTGACGCTGTTCGGCTCACTCGAGCGTCTGCTCGCGCCCGGTGGCCGCGTCGTGAGCCTGGTCTCTTCGCCCGAGATCTACGTCCACGAGTGGGCCTCGTTCTCCACGCGGGACTTCCCGGAGAACCGCGCAGCGCGCAACGGCGACCGGGTGCGGATCGTGATGCTCGACGTCGCGGACCGGCGCCCGGTGGAGGATGTGCTGTGGACCGATGAGGCGTACCACGACGTGTATCGCCGCGCCGGTTTGCGGGTGATCGAGACGTACCGGCCGCTCGGGAAGGCGACCGAGCCCTACCCGTGGGTGAGCGAGACGGCAACGGCCCCGTGGGTGATCTACGTGCTGGCCGGCCGGAGACAGACCGAGCCCGGCGCGTAATCCTCGCGGGCGTGAGCCTAGTGAGTCCCGCTCGTTCCCTTGGTCTTCGCCAGCTCCTCGCGCAGCTTGCGAATCTCGTCCTGGAGCGACTTCACCTCGCCGCGCAGCGCTTCCACGTTCTCGGGCGGCGGAGCGGCGGCGAACTCCGCCGACACCACGCGCGTCGTTCCCTTGCGCCACGTCACGATCGTGAGCGGGGAGGTCGCGCCCAAGATGAGCTGGTCCAGGTGATCCACGTCGGGCACCGGCTTTTCGGCGACGAACGTGATCACGTCGCCCGGGCGGATCCCGGACTTGTCCGCCGGGCTGCCGGTGGTCACAGCCAGGACGAGCACGCCCTGGCCCGGCTTCGAGCCGATCGCCTTGGCGAGGTCGATGTTCAGGTTTTCGCAGCGCACGCCGAGCCCGGCGGCGCCGTTGCTCTGGAGGAATGTCGCAGGCGAAGCACTGGGCGTCGCCGACGTTGCCGTCGAATCGGAAGTCGCAGGCGGCGGCACCGGCACGGATGAAGAATCACTCGACGTAGAAGCGGCCTGCGCGGAGTCGGCGGGCGCGCCGCCCGCCACGGCTCCGACGACCGCGGCGGTACCGATCACCGCTGCCGCGCCAATGCCTGCGGCATCCGAGCTCGCACCTTCCGCACCCGCTCCGCCGGCACCCGCGGCACCTGCCCCGGCCGCCCCCGCGTCCGCGACGCCGGCGCCCGCCACCGCACCCGCCCCTGTCGCGGCAGCGCCCCCGGCGCCCGCTCCGCCGTCGCCCGCTGCGCCCGCGCCCACCACGGCGCCCGCCGCGGCAGCGCCGGCCACCGCGCCGCCGGTCGCGCCCGCCGATGCTGTGGTGTCCTGCGCAGCGCTCGTGGCGCTCGCAGCGTTCACTCCCGCCACGGCGCCCGCGTTCGGGGCGGCGCTCGTGTCGGCGCCGGTCGGGGCGTTGCTGCCCACCAGGCCGGGCTTCATGCTGAACGTCATGATCGTGCGGCCGCCCCGGTCCAGCACCACTTCGACCGGCCGGCCGGGATCCATGAAGAGCACGGCAGCGGTGAGATCGTCCGGCACCTTGAGCGCGTGCGAGTCGATCTTCATGAGCACGTCGCCCGGCTCGATGCCGGCCTCGTCGGCGGGCCCGCCCGGCGTGACGTCGATCACCTTCAGGCCGCCGGGGGAAGTCGTCCTGCCCATCTGCTGGGTCGGGCCCTGGGCTCGCGTGGACACACCGATCCATGCTCCCGCCCCCGCCGCGGGTTTGTCATCGCCGCGAGCGACCATGCACAGGGCGATCAGCGCGAAAAACGCGACGCCGACGCCCCGACCGGGGGGGCAACCGAGCCTTCTCATGAAATGAATTCTCCTCGCGCGGCCGTTCCATGGGGGAGCATGGGGAGCGTGCGTCGGCCCACGACGCAGAGGACGGACATATCCTACACCGAGCCCGGCGGAATACGAACGAGAAAAGGGAGCACACGGCGCGGAGCGAGCCGCGTCCGGACCGTGTGAAACCAGGGTTCCCCCCGGCGGATCCCGGGGGGACGGCCCCGGCGCTACCGCGCGACGCCGGACCGCGATTGCGAGTTCTACCCCAAACGCCGGTGAAGATTCCGCAGGCGGACCGGCGGGCACGGCGCTCCCACTCGCGCTGCGGCTGAGCAACACCGGTTTCGCGCGCGATTCGGGCGCAACTCCGAGTGGTCCGCCCATTTTCGGGCGCGTGCAGATTGCCCTCGATCTGGCGCGGCTCTTGCGTCGTGCATCGGCGGGCAGGCAACAACGAGTCACAGCGCTACGCTCACTTGAAGGCGTCGTACCCATCACGACGCCGCGTGCCGCTCTCGTTTCTGCATCAGAGGAGGAGTGTTCCATGTCGAACCTGGTCGTTCGTTTTCTGCGCGAGGAAAGCGGCGAAGATCTGATCGAGTACGGGCTGCTGTGCGCCTTCGTGGCCGCGGTGGCGACCGCCATCATCATCGCTGACCCGCTCGGGATCAGGTCATCGCTCATCAACGCCTACATGAAGGCGAAGACGGCGCTCAGCAACTCGTAATCCGGATTCCCTCGCCGGGAGACCGGCGGGGGAGGCGACCAGGTGAGGCCTCGCGTCCCCGCGCGAGGCGCTCGCCGGTCATGTCACACTTTCGCGTTCTGCGCCCGGCGGGGAAACGCGCATGAACGTGGTGCCAAGATGATTGTTCGTGAAACCAATGACAACGGCGAGGAAGTCTCGATCGTGATCGAGCAAGTCGTCGCCTGGAAGTGCGCACACAAGCGGATCACGGTCTACGTCGGATCCCACAACTTCGCGTTCTTCGGGGAGGCGGCCGGCCGCATGGAGTCCAAGCTCCGAGCCCACCTCGGCGAAGTGGCGGGCTCGCTCGTGCCTCCGGGGTCGGCGAGCGCCGCAGCCTAGTTCCGCGCTCCAGCGGCGCTGAAACCGCAGTGACATCGTAAACGCGGGTCGTCCGGCGCCCCGAGCCGCATGCGGGTGCTGGCTGCCGGCCGCTCCGCACTCACCGGTCGGCTCCGCCGCACACTGGCAGGCCGCGCTCGCCTGCGTCTATCCTGCGGCCCCGTGCTCGAGACGCCCGCAACCCGGCAGCGCTGCCACGACGGCTGCTCTTGCGAATGAGCGGGAATCGCAGCGGCCCCGGGCGCTGGGCGCTGGCCGTGGGCCTCGCCGCCATCGCCTTCGGCGCATGGGCCGCGATCCGCAAAGCGTGGCTGTGCGACGACGCTTTCATCTCGTTCCGTTACGCCGACAACCTGACTCACGGTCTGGGCCTGGTCTTCAACGCGGGCGAGCGCGTCGAAGGCTATTCGAACTTCCTGTGGACGCTCGGGATCGCGCTCGGCATGCGCGCGGGAATCGCCCCGGAGCGCTGGTCGATCGTCTGGGGCGTGGTCTTCTACGTCGCGACCCTGGCGCTCCTGTTGCTCGATCATCTCATCGGGCCGACGAGCAAGCTGGCGGCGGCGCCCGAAGACCGGACCCGGCGCAGCGGGCCGCCGCTCGCCTGCCTGCTCGCGGCGGTGCACAACGACTGGCAACAGTACGCGACCGGCGGGCTCGAAACCGCGTTCTTCACCTTCCTCGTGACCGCGGGCTATCTGCTCGGAGTGCGGGCGCGCGGCGTGCTCGGTCTCGCCGGATCCGGTCTGGCGCTCGCGCTGGCCGCCCTCACACGACCCGATGGCGTGCTGTTCGTCCCGCTCATGGGCCTCTACGTGCTGTGGACGAGGCGGCCGCGGGTCGCGAGCGCGACCGCCTTCGGCGGCGCCTTTCTGATCGTCTGGCTGCCCTACGCGATCTGGAAGACCGTCTACTACGGGGAGTTTCTGCCCAACACCTACTACGCCAAGTCCGCCTACCTGCCCTGGTACGAGCAGGGCTGGCACTACGCCTCGCTCTACTTCCAGCGCTACTGGGTGCTGGCGCTCGCCTTGCCGGTCGCGGCGGGGGTGCTGGTCGTGCGCGCCAGGGAAGGGCCGCGCGCAACCATCGCGGCGACGGAGGCTCCGCTCGCTCCCGATGTTCCGGTCCCCCGAGCCCCGTGGGATCAAGCGCCGGTGCGCGAGCTGCTGCTGGCGCTGGCGATGGGCGTCGCATACACGACCTACGTCATGCACGTCGGCGGCGACTTCATGTACGCGCGGCTCCTGATCCCCGCTGCGCCGTTCTTCGCGATCGCGCTGGCGCGAGGTGTCGCTCTCCTCCTCGCGCACCGTCGCGGGCTCCACTGGGCCGTCGCGACGGCGGCCGCGGCCGGCGTGGGGCTTGCGCCGATGCCGCTCCACGATGCCGACATCACCCACGGCATCGTCGACGAGCCGCGCGTCTATCACGCCGGCGTGATCGAGCGCACGCGGCGCGATGGCCTCACGCTGCGGCGCTACTTCGCGGGGCTGCCGGTGCGCATCGCCTTCGTCGGCTCGCAGGCGGAGCTCGTGTACTACGCGCGGCCGGCGGTCGCGATCGAGTGCGGGACCGGCCTCACCGATCGCTGGATCGCCCACCAGCGGCTCTTGAAGCGCGGACGGGTCGGACACGAGAAGCTGGCTCCGGTGCCGTACCTGCTCCAGAGGAAGGTGGATTTCACCATTCGACATTTCGCGGGCGCGACGCTGGGACTCGATCAGTACCTGCGGATGGTTCCGATCGATTTCGACACCATTCCGGGGCGGATCGTGCACCGGGACCCGGCTCTCCTGGCCGAGCTGGCACGGCGCGGCGCGCGCTTCGGGAACGCTCCGACGGAGATCGAACC
>Ga0075424_100001549_pt1 | contig 20344 bp, 23 predicted proteins | sample SoiMethybrSBSTD3_FD_75301 | JGI IMG/M metagenome (GOLD analysis project Ga0075424, IMG submission 75301) | Bulk soil microbial communities from a Populus tree surrounding site in Tennessee, USA - Soil MetaG P. TD hybrid SBSTD3 | ecosystem: Environmental > Terrestrial > Soil > Tree plantation... | reverse complement strand
CCTGCCGGCCATGGGACCACAAGGACGCGTTCCCGCCGGTCGCCGAGGCGAGCAAGGCGCTGCAGGAGAGGACCCGGGCGAAGTGGAAGGACCTGCTCTAGTCGATTTTCTTCAGGGCGGCCTCGATCGGTTCCGCAGCCCCGGGCCGCACCAGCCGCACGACCTCCTTGCCGTCCTTCAGGAATACCAGCGTCGGCCAGAGCTTCACGGCGAACGACCGGCCCAGCCGCCGGCCGCTCGCATCGGCGATCTTGAGGTGGCGCACCTTCGGGTGCGCGGCGAGCGCGCTGGCGAGGAGCGGTTGCGCGGCGCGGCAATAGCCGCACCACGGGCTGCCGAATTCGACCAGCGTCGGCCCTTCGAGCGCGTCGACTTCGGAGCGTCGCGGCTCCTCGTCGGCGTACCTCGGATTCATTTCTCCGCGGCGGCCTTCAGGTTGGCGAGGCCGGCCTCGAAGTCCTTGCCGACCATCCGGTCCATGTCGACGAAGACGTGCACGATCTTGAAGAAGTAGGGCGTGTCGCCCTGCATCGACCAGGTGACGGTCGTGCCCTTGTCCTTCGGCTGCAAGTTGAAGTCGACGGTGTTGTGCGCCTCGAAGGGCTTGATGAAGTCGAGGCTGAGCTTGACGCGCGAGGCGGGGACCGCCTCGACGAGCGTCATCTTCCCTTCGCCGACTTCCTTGTTGCCCTGCCACGCATAAGTCTTGTCGCCGAAGGTCCGCTTCATCTGCGGATCCTTCTTCTCCCACGGCGACCACGCGCCCCACTGCTTGAAATCGCTGATCAGCGCGTAGACCTTCTCCGGCGGCGCCTGGATCTCCGCCGCGCGCTGCACCTTGAACGTATCGGGGCGCATCGCCGCCAGCACCAGCACGGTGGCGATCGCCACGACGACGGCAACCCCGGTCGCTTTCACTATGGTCATGAATCGCATGAACTTTTTCTCCAGTTTCCGGGGCGCGAGAAAGGTCTCACTCTAACTCTACGACGAACCGGGGGAGGCCAAATCGACACTGTCACGGAAATTTTTTTCGACGCCCTCCATAATCCACCCCCATGCAGCTCGACGCCGTAAAGACGGCTTATCGCCGTTACGCCGGGTTCTACGACGCGCTCTTCGGCCCGGTCCTGCAGCCCGGCCGCAAAGCGGTCATCGAAGCGCTCAACTGCAGGCCCGGCCACCGCGTGCTCGAGGTGGGCGTCGGCACCGGCCTTTCGCTCGATCTCTATCCCGACGGCGTGAAGGTGGTCGGGATCGACGTTTCCGCGGAGATGCTGGCGAAGGCGCGCGTGCGCGTGGCGAAGCGGGGGCTCGCGCACGTCGAGGCGCTGCTCGAGATGGACGCAGAGGCGATGAGCTTCGCCGACGCGAGCTTCGACAAGATCGTCGCGATGTACGTGCTGCCCGTGGTGCCGAATCCGGGCCGCCTGCTCGCCGAGCTGCACCGCGTGTGCAAGCCGGCCGGCGAGATCTATCTCGTCAACCACGTCCGCTCGGACAACCCGGTGATCGGCGCGGTGGAGAAGGGGCTGGCGCGCTTCTCCGACAAGCTCGGCTTCCATCCCGATTTCGAGCTGCGCAACGTGGTCAACGGCCACGAGCTGGTGCAAGTCTCGCGCGTCGCGCTGTTCTGGAAAGTGATGCGCCTGCAGAACGGGGTCTCGAGGAATCTGTAGCGGAATAACCGCCCCGGGGTGGCGTTCATGAGCCATGGGCGCCGCGATTCTCGTCGTCGAAGACGATCCCGAAACGCTGGAGCTGGTCGCGCTCGGCCTGGAAGACGCCGGCTTTCGTGCGCTGCGCGCGGCGAACGCCGAGGAGGCCGAGGCGGCGCTCGCGGGCACGCTTCCGGACGGCCTGGTGCTCGACCTGGTGCTGCCGGGCCAGTCGGGACTGGCGCTGCTGCGCCGGATCCGCTTCGAGGAGCGCACGCAGAACCTGCCGGTGCTGCTGCTGACCGGCCATGCGCTCGAGGAAGACCGGGTGCTCGGCCTCGAGGCGGGCGCGGATGACTACATCGGCAAGCCGTTCTCGGCGCGCGAGCTCGCGGCGCGCGTCGGCGCGGTGCTGCGCCGGCGGCGCGAGCGCGGCTCCTCGCCGGAGATGGTCGAGATCAGCGGCGTGCAGGCCGATCCCCTGACCCAGCGCGCGAGCGCCGGCGGGCAGCCGCTCGACCTGCCACGCACCCAGTTCCGGTTGCTCTACTTTCTGATGACCCATCCGGGACGGCTCTACTCGCGCAGCCAGCTGCGCGAGCTGGTGTGGGCCGATGAAATCTCCCTCGAGGAACGCAGCGTCGACGTGCACATCACGCGCCTGCGCAAGGCGCTCGCGGCCTCGGGCCGCGAGCATCTCATCGAAACCGTGCGGGGCTCCGGTTACCGGCTGCGCGGCGCGTAACTTGCTTTGTTTCGCGCATGCAGGTCATCTTCCATGACGTGCAGCGCTCGCAGTGGGTCGAAGATTACATCGCCGAGCGCACCGCGCGCCTCGACCGCTTCGCCTCGGGCATCACCTCCTGCCGCGTCACGCTGGCGCAGGAGCAGGCGTCGCACCACAAGGGCAACCGCTACAGCGTGCTGGTCGAAGTGCGCGTGCCGCCGCACCACGACCTCACGGTGCGCAAGCAGCAGAGCCTGCACAACATGCAGCAGCAGCTGCCGGCGCTGATCAACCTCGCTTTCGGCGCGATCGAACGGCAGTTGAAGAAGACCGCCGCGCTGCGTCGCGGCGAGGACCAGCTGCACGATGGCGAGCCGTACCACGGCATTGTCGAGCGCCTCTACGACGAGGGTTACGGCTTCATCCGTGCGCTCGACGACAGCCGCCAGTTCTACTTCCACCGCAATAGCGTCGTGCACGGCGACTTCGAGCGTCTCGTGGTCGGCGCCGAGGTCCGCTTCAGCGCCGAAGACGCCGACGAGGGTCCGCAGGCCAGCAGCGTGCGGCTCGTTGCCTAGCGCAAGAACGTCGGCAACCGCGCGTCCGGCGGCACGGGCACGCCCAGCTTCTGCAGCGCCTGCACGGCCGCCGCCTGCAGGCGAAAGCACGACGATCGCAGCGCGCGCTGCGCGACATCGGCGCGCGGCGCGGCCGCGAGGGCGACGGCGCGCACGCCGCAATGCGGGTGCGCGTCGAGCCGTTCGAGGACCCTCCGGTCAAGCGGCGCCGGCGGTGGATGCCGGCGCAGTGCGGCGGCGATCCACTCGCCCAAGGGGCTATCCGCGTGGCGAGCGAGTTCCGCTTCCAGCGCCGGCCACAGGACGAGCGATTGTTGTGCATTCCCCAGCGCGCAGTGCAGCCGCTCACCGAGCGCGTACACCGCCTCGAAATCCTCACGCCGCAGGCCCTCGATCTCCTCGGGTTCGACGCGAACTCCGTGCGGGCAGGTGCCCTCGTGCTCCGGCTCGGCGGCCCTGCGCGGCGGCGGCGGCGCCGCAAGCACGTTGCCGGCCATGCGGAACGAGGCGCGCGCGGGCTGGTAGCGAAACACGCCAACGCTCGGCATGCCACGTTCCCACTGGGCGTGCCCCCAGTTGCGGTCGCCGGCGGTGAGCGTGAAGCGGTCGGCGCCGCCGGCGTCGTCGAGCACGCCTACGCCGTTCGAAGTGGCGGTTCCCTGGGAAAACGAGCCGGCGGTGTACTCGTCGTCGCCGGCGGCGTCGACCAGCACGCCGACCGAGAGATCCACGCCCATGCCCTGGCCGACGCCGACGTCCAGGCCGTAGCGATCGTTGCCGCCCTCGTCGCGCAACACGCCGACCGCCTGGTGCACGCCGTTGCCCTGTGCGTAGCGGATCGCCTCGTAGCGATCGTCGCCGGCGCGGTCCCAGAGAAGGCCGAGCCCGTAGTAGTAGCCCGTTCCCTGGGCGAACATCTCGGCGAGGTAGGTGTCGTCGCCGGCGTCGTCGCGCAGGATGCCGATGCCGCCGGCAAGGAGCGAGCGCGGTCCCATCGCCGCTCCCTGCGCTCCGCTCAAGCCGCCGCCGCGCTGGAAAGGGTCGGCTGGGCCGCGCGCGGCGTAGCGGTCGTTGCCGGCAGCATCCCAAAGCAGGCCGAGGCCGCCGGCGAGGCCGAACCCCTGGCCCCAGGCGCCGATGTCGTACTGATCGTCGCCGCCGAGGTCGATCAGGGCGCCGATGCCGAACGCCGCGGCGCCCTGCGCGAGGTGCGGCGCGCGATAGCGATCGTTGCCGGCGAAATCGAGGAGCAGCGACGCGCCGGCGATCGCCGCGCCGAGTCCCGGCCCGCGCAGCTCGTAGCGGTCGTCGCCGGCGAAATCGATGATCGCGGAAAAACCGCGTAGCGCTACGTTCGAGCCGGTATAGGTATCGTTGCCGCCGAGGTCGATGACCACGGAAATCGCGCCGTCCGTCGCCGGCGCAAGCTCGTGGACGTCGTCCCCGCTCGAGCCGATGACGATCGTGCCGATCGCCGTGTCGAAGCGGGTCGTCGCTGTCGGCAGGTCGGTCGCGGAGCGCAGCGCGAGGGCGAAGCGCACCGTCGCCGAAATGAAGCGCTCGTTGGCGACCGCAAGTCCGTCGCTGTCCGTGGCCGCCTCGACCTGCAGCAGCCGGTCGGCCGAGGGATGGCCGCTCGCCGTCGCCTCGGCGAGCAGCGCCGGAACGTCGAGCGGCGCATTGCCGGTCGCGGTCAGCAGCTCCTCGCGCGCGAGGGTGAGCTCGGCAACGTAGGCGGCGAGCAGTTCGTCGAAAGATCGGGTCCCCGCCTGCGCGGGGACGACGCCTGCCCCCGCGAAGGCGGAGGCCGCCTCGACGAGCGGGCGCGGCACGACGCGATCGAAGATCGCGGCGGCGTTGCCGGCGTCGAGCGGCCGCGCGAGGAGCTCGCGCACCAGCTGCAGGGCAGTGCGCGGCGGCGGCGCCTCGTGACGCAGCGTGTTGTCGATGACCGCGAGCGTGTCGGCGTCGGGGAGCGGCGCGGCGCCAAGGATGAGCAGTGCAGCGAGCGCGAGCGCCGCCATCGCCGGATTATGGCGCTAGAATCGGCGCGGTGCCGGCGACCGACCTGAAGAAGATTCCGCTGTTCGAAGGCCTGAGCGAGGACGAGCTGCGCGCGCTCGCCGAGCGCACCGCGCAGCGCTCGTTTCCCAAGAACGCGATCGTGGTCAACGAGGGCGATCTCAGCGACTCGCTGTTCCTCATCCTCTCCGGCCGGGTGAAGGTCTACCTCGGCGACGAAAGCGGCAAGGAGCTGATCCTCGACATCAAGGGCCCCGGCCAGTACTTCGGCGAGATGGTGCTCGACGAGAAGGCGCGCTCGGCGACGGTGATGACGCTCGAGCCCGCGCAGTTCGCGACGCTGTCGCGCTCCGAGTTCACCGCGGTGCTGCTCAAGCACCCGAAGATCGCGCTGCAGCTGATCCGCAACCTGATCCGCGTCGCGCGCGGGCTGAACGAGAACGTGCGCAGCCTGGCGCTGCTCGACGTCTACGGCCGAGTGGCGCGCGTGCTGATCGAGCTCGCGGTCGAGCAGGACGGCAAGCTGGTGATCCCGGAGAAGATGACGCAGAAGGACATCGCCAACCGCGTCGGCGCCTCGCGCGAGATGATCAACCGCATCCTGCGCGACCTGTCGCAGGGCGGCTACGTCACCATCGACGCCGGCCGCATCACCATCAACAAGACTCCCCCCGCGCGGCTATAGGGGTTTGAGCAGTCCCAGGAGCGTCGGCACCAGTTCGCTGACGGTGGGATGGATGTGTACCGCTCGCTGGATGGTGGTGTAGGGCTTGCGCGCATACATGACGTCGAGCAGCGAGTGGACGACTTCGTCGGCGCTCATGCCGAGCAGCGAGACGCCGAGCAGCTCCCCGGAGTCCGCGTCGACCAGCACCTTCATGAAGCCCTGCGTCTCGCCGGCCTCGCGGGCGCGGCCGACGCGCGCCATCGGCATCTTGGCGCGCAGCACCTTGCGGCCGCTCTTCTTCGCCTCCTGTTCGTTCATCCCGGCTCGGCCCAGCGGCGGATCGATGAACAGGGCGTAGGTCATGATCCGGTCCGAGATGCGGCGGCGGTCGTTGTCGAACAGGTTGGCGGCGACGATCTCGTAATCGTTGTAGGACGTGTGCGTGAAGGCACCTTTGCCATTCGCCTCGCCCAGGGCCCACACACCATCGGCCGTGGTGCGACACTCGTCGTCGACCTTAATAAAGCCTCTTTCATCAACTTCAATACCAGCAGATACAACATTGAGGTCATCGGTATTGGCTTTGCGGCCAACCGCGAGCAGCACGTGGCTGCCTTCGGCGATCGGCTCGCCGCCCCTGCATTCGAGGCCGATCTCGATGCGCTCGCCCTTTTTCTTCAGCGCCATGCACTCCGCGTCGGTGCGGATCGCCACGCCCTCGCGCTCGAGGATGGCGCGGATTTCGGCGGCGATGTCGTCGTCCTCGCGCGGCAGCAGCTTCGGCATGCGCTCGACCACCGTCACCTGCGAGCCGAAGCGGCGGTACATCTGGGCGAACTCGAGGCCGATGTAGCTGCCGCCGATGATCAGCAGGTGCTCGGGCAGGAAGTCCACCGCCATGATGCTGCTATTGGTGAGGAACGGCACCTCTTTCACGCCCGGCAGGTCGGGCACGACTGCGCGCGCGCCGACGTTGATGAAGATGCGCCCGGCCTCGAGCGTGCGCTCGCCGACCGCGATGGTGTGCGGCGCCGTAAAGCGCGCCTGGCCGTTGACCAGCGTGACGTGCTTCATGCCGCCGATCCAGGTCGCGAGGGCGTCGGTCGAGTGCTTCACTACGCCGTCCTTGCGCCGCTTGACCGCGCCCATGTCGATTTCGAGCTTCCCGGCGGAAAAACCGTACTCGGCGCCGCGTCGCGCCATATGTGCCGCGCGCGCGCTCGCGACCAGGGTCTTGGTCGGGACGCAGCCGTTGTTGACGCAGGTGCCGCCGAGGACCTTGCGCTCGACCAGCGCGGTCTTCAGGCCTTCCTTGTTCAGGCGAGCGCACAGCGCCGGGCCGGCCTGGCCGGCGCCGATGACGATCGCGTCGAAACGCTCTGCCATGGACCCAGCATACCGCGCGGCAGGCGTAAAATCGCCCTCATGAACGCCCCGGACAAGACTGCGCATCAAAAGACTGACGACGCCTTCCACCAGCTCATCCACCGCAACCACATGTGGGGGCTGTGGGAGATCGCGAGCCAGATGACGCCGCATCCGCGGCCCGAGGCCATCCCCCACCAGTGGAAATGGTCGCTGCTCAAGGAAGTGGTGAAGCAATCGGCGAGCGCGGTGCCGGTCGGCGACGAGCGGCGCGCGATGCAGCTCTTCAACCCGGGCCTGAACGGCCAGTGGGCGACGACCAACACATTGATTGCCGCGGTGCAGGTGCTGCTGCCGGGCGAGGTGGCGCGCGCGCACCGGCATTCCCCGGCGGCGATCCGCTTCATCATCGAAGGGCATGGCGCGTACACCGCGGTCGAGGGCGAGAAGGTGATCATGCAGCCCGGCGACTTCGTCCTCACGCCGAGCTGGCAGTGGCACGACCACGGCAACGACACGCAAGAGACCGTGGTCTGGATGGACGGCCTGGACGTGCCGCTCACCAGGTCCCTGAACGCCATGTTCTTCGAGATGCACAAAGACCTGAAGGCCTCGCACGCCAAGCCGGTGAACGGCTCGCAGGCGCTGTACGGCCACGGCAAGCTGGCGCCGACCTGGACCAAGGAGCGGCCGCGCTTCTCGCCGCTCATGCTCTATTCGTGGGAGCAGACGCGGGAAGCGCTGCACGATCTGCGCAACCACGACGGCAGCCCGCACGACGGCATCACGCTCGAATACACCCACGCGCAGACCGGCGGGCCGGTGCTGCCGACGATGTCTTGCCGCGTGCAGATGATCCGCAAGGGCGAGAAGCTGAAGGCGAAGCGCGTCACCGGCAGCTCGGTGTTCCACGTCGTGCAGGGCAGGGGCCGCAGCATCATCGAGGGCAAGCCGTTCGACTGGGAGAAGGGCGACATCATCGCGCTGCCCTCCTGGGCGCAGCACGACTACGCCTGCGCCGGCAGCGAGGACGCGGTGCTGTTCTCGATCAGCGATCGCCCGGTCCTCGAGGCGCTCGGCTTCTATCGCGAGGAGTTGTCGTAGCCGGCGGGCTGCTCACCGCCGCGGTGCTGGTGCTCGCGGGCTGGACGTTCCTCAATGTCGCCATGGCGTGGGCCTACGTCGCCGCTTTCGTCGCGTTCGAGTTCTGGCTGCTGCGCGCGCTCGCGTCCGGCGGAAAGGCCCCGGTCGCGGTCGGCGAGGCGCCGTACTACTTCAGCGCCGACGAGGCCGAGCTGATCCGGCGCTACCGCTTCTATTTCACCTGGCCCGAGCGCGCCCGCGCGGCGTCCTCGGTGCTCTCCGCGCTCGGCCTGACCGGACTGGCGCTCGCCGCCTGGCTCGTCTACAAATCCGCTTTCCTGCAGGCCGCGGTGATCGCCGTGAATTTCTTCGCAGTCGCCAGGCTCACCAAGTCGGTCGCGCCGGTGATGGCGCTGCGCATCGCCGCGCAAGTCGACCGGCAGGCGCTGCGCCTGCTTGAGGCGCACGACCCGGCGTGGTCTAAAATCAGGGCAGGCAACGAGCCTGAAAAACCGAGGGAGACATCATGAAAATCGCAACCATCATCGGCATCTTGGTCATCTGCGGCTTCGCGGCGCCGGCCACCGCCGCCGACGACGTCCTCAAGTTCAAGATCCAGGGTGGGATCGCCACCGGCAAGGCCTCGAGCCGGGACCAGATCAAGGACGACATCGCCCTGTACTTCGGCAAGCAGAAGACTCCGCCGGTGGTGAAGAAAATCTGGGAGGGCGATTCGAATCAGACTTCGTCGAGAAGGTCACAGCAGGAGCGTTGCGAAACCGCCTTCGCGAGCGCCATCATCAGGCTGCAGAACAAGGCGCGCAGCGAGGGCGGCAACGCGGTCATCAACATCACCAGCGGCTCCGGCGAGTCGAGCGAGACCGAGTTCACCTGCACGTCCGGCCGTATGATGGCGCGCGTCCACCTGCGCGGCACCGTCGTCACCCTGAAGAAGTAGTTTCCTTGCGCAGGAGGCGCCAGTCGCTACGGTGCGGCTGGCCCTCTTCGACGTAGCCGAGCAGCACAGCCTCGCAGGTTCCGAGCCAGGCTCGCGCCAGGTCGAGCAGCACCGGCCATTCCGGCGGAGCCACGTGCACGAACGCCGCCCGCGTGACCGGAATGCCACGCTGCGCCAGCAGCGTGGCCAGGAGATGCGGCTGCGTCGCGACGAACGTGAACGGCATGACCGGCTCGCCGCCCGCGATTTCGGCGAGCGCAGCTTCCGCTGCCTCGCGCGCTCCATGGGTTGAGCACCACAAGACGCCCAGCGAGCTTGCCCGTGGCGCTGCCTCCAGGCAGGCGACGGCACCGAGCATGCCGATCTGCGCGAACGTTCCGGCGCGCCGCAGTTCTCCGCCGAAGCGCTCGCGCACCCGTTCCGCGAGCTGGTCACGGGGAATGCGCAGGGAAATCATTTCCGCTCCAGCGCGAGACTGGCGACGTGACCGCCGAACCCGGCCAGGTTGAAGAGGACGCGCCGCACCGTGCGGCCATCGCCCGCCTTCGGCTCGAAGCCGATCTCCGGATCCGGCCGGCTGAATCCCGCGGTCGGCGGCACGACGCCGCGCGCCAGCGCATCGAGCAGGAGCGCGAGCTCGGCCGGCCCGCTCGCGCCGAGCGTGTGTCCGATCTCGCCCTTGAAGGACACGAGGTGGCGCGGCGGCGACGCGAACACGCTCCGCACCGCCCGCGCCTCGGCGAGGTCGCCGTCCGGACTGCCTCCCGCCTGCAGCTTGAGGAGGTCGACCTCCTTCCATCCCGCCGCCGCGAGCGCGGCACGCATCGCCCGCGCGATGACTTCCTCGTTCGCCGCCGGCGCGGCGAGTCCGGCCGGATCGACTTCCAGCGACAGGCCCGCGATGCGCCATTCGCCGGAGCCCGAGACGACGATGGCGGCAAACGCCTCGCCGAGAGCGAGGCCGTCGCGCGCCGCGTCGCAGGGCCGCGCGCGTGTCGGGGAGAGCAGGCCGAGCGCGGCGAAGCCGGCGCTCGTCAGGCGGTTGGCGAGCTCGACGCCGAGGACGAGGACTTGCGGCGCAGCGCCGCTCTCGACCATGTCGCGCGCGAGGCTGAGCGCGGTGACCCCGGAGGTGCACGCGGTGTTCACGGCCATGACCGGCCCCGATACGCCGAACCAGCGGGCGAGCTGCGCCGCGAATTCGGCGGGCGGCCGCAGATCCATTGCGGGATCGGCTTCTTTCGCGCCGATGAAGTAGGAGGACGATCCGACCAGGCAGGGGATGCTTGCCGGCAGATCCGCTTTTTGACGGAGCGACGTGGCGACAGAGGTCGCCATCGCTTCCGCGCGTTGCATCCAGTCATCTCCAGCCGGCCAGGCGCTTTGCAGCGCGGCGGCGCGCACGAAGCTCGCCATCAGGCTTTGCGTTGCTGGAGGAGGTAGTCGGCGAGGTTGCCGACGCAGGAGAGGATGCGGCGCGTCTCCTTGCTGTCGACCAGCCGCACGCGGTAGCGTTTTTGCAGCGCCATCGACACCTGCAGCGCGTCGAGCGAGTCGAGCGCGAGGCGCGCATCGCTGCCGAAAATCACCTCGTCGGCCGCGAGCGGCGCGCCTTCCAGGCGCTTGTCGGTCGCCTCGAGGATCAGCGCCGTCAATTCGGCGATGAGCGCTTCGCGCGTCATCCTCAGGTTCCTATGATCGCCGGCGCTGGTGGAGCCAGAACGCCGCCGCGAGCAGCACCGCGGCGAGCGCGAGGAGCTTGAGGCAGGGCACCGCGATGTCGGCGCCCGAGCCCTGGCGCAGGATCACGGCGTGGAAGCCGTCGAGCGCCCACGCCATCGGCGAGAGCTCGGCCCAGGCCTGCATCGACGGCGGCATGACGAAGCGCGGCACCATGATGCCGCCCAGCGCCGCGGCGAGCACGTTGCCGACCGCGCCGATCACCGTCGCCTGCTCGAGCGTGCGCGAGGCGACCGCGACCAGCAGGCCCCAGCCGATCGCCGCCAGGCTGGTGCTGGCGGTGACGACGGCGAGCAGGTCCCAGCGCCCCGGCAGCACGAGCGTTTCCCCGCCGAGCCAGGAGACGAGGGTGCGGCCGGCGGCGAGCATCAGCACCGCCTGCGCGAGGTTGATGACGAAGAACGGCCCGACCTTGCCCGCGAGCAGCATCGGGAAGGGCACGCGCTGGCTGACCAGGCGCGCCAGCGTGCCGTCGCGCCGCTCGACGATGAACAGCGCGGACATCGGCATGACGACGAAGAACATGCCGAAGATCAGCCACGCCGGCACGTTCTGCTGTACCGAAGAGGGCCTGCCGCCGCGCGGGTTGCCGACCACTTCGAGGTCGAGCGGCGGCGACGAGGTCTTCACGCCGAGCGTCGCGCCCTGCAGGCGCTGCAGGAAGGCTGCGATCTGCATCGGCGGCAGGGTCGGATCGGCGAGCAGCTTGAGCTTCGCCGACGGATCGGCGCCGAATTTTTCCGGCACGAGCAGCACGAGGGCAGGGCGCCCCTTGCGCACCTGCTCGCGTGCCGCCGCCTCGCTGTCGGGCGCCGCGGTGGGCGTGAAGCCCCCGCCGGCGAGGTCGTCGGCGAGGGCCTGCGAGACGTTCGGCCCTCCCGCTGCGAGCACGGCGAACACCACCTGGCGCTGCGCACCGTCGCGGAACACGTCGGAGAGCGCGAGCGACATGATGACGATGAACGCCGCCGGCAGCACGAACAGCACCGCCAGGCCGTGCACGTCGCGAGAGAGGGCGAGCCATTCCTTCGCCCACAGGGCAAGGAGGATGCGCATCAGTGGCTCATTTAATCCCTGAGCGAGCGATTGGTGAGGTGCATGAAAAGCTGCTCGAGGCTGCGGCCCTGGCGCACCGTGACCACCGCTGCATCGTCGCGCAGCAGCTCGGCGAGCGCGCCCTGGCGCAGCACGCGGCCGGCGTCGATGATCGCCACGTGGTCGCAGATCGCCTCGACTTCCTCCATGTAGTGGCTGGTGTAGATGATGATGCGCCCCGCCGCGGCCAGGCCGCGGATCGATTCGAGGAGGAACGAGCGCGACTGCGGGTCGACGCCCACGGTCGGCTCGTCGAGCAGCAGGACGCGCGGCTCGGTGAGCAGGCCGATCGCCAGGTTCAGCCGCCGGCGCAGCCCGCCCGAGAGCTCGCCGGCCCGGCGGCGCATGACGCCCTCAATGCGCGCGAAGGACGCGACTGCTTCGACCCGCTCGCGCAGGCGCGCGCCGCCGAGTCCCTGCACCGCGGCGAAGAAGCGCAGGTTCTCCGCGCAGGTGAGCATCGGATAGAAGGCGAACTCCTGCGGCACCAGGCCGAGGGAGGCGGGTTCGCGCCGGTGCAGCTCGTCGAGCGGCATGCCATCGACGGTCACCTTGTCCGACGGGGCGCGCAGCTGCCCGGCGATGATCGAGATCAGCGTGGTCTTGCCGGCACCGTTCGGGCCGAGCAGGCCGTAGATGCCGCCGGAGGGCACTTCGATCGACAGCTCGTGCAGGACCTCCTCGTCGCCGCCAGGGTAGCGGTACGAGAGGCGCTCGACCCTCAGCATGCCCACGCCCGCTGCGCGGCGTGGAGCTCGCCGAAGAACTTCTTCTCGTCGTCGGCGAGTGCGCGCAGGCGCTCGGCGAGCGCGGGGCCGTCGAACCGGTCGCGGTCGCGGATCATGCGCGCCGCGGCGAGCGCGAACTCGCGCCAGCGGTCGCCGATCTCGACGAGCTGCGCGGCGAGCGGATCGAGCGCGGCGTAGCCGGTTTTCGATCCGAGTTCCTGAAGAAAAGCGGAATACAAAAAGCGAAACCCGGCGCCGCCGGTGCCGATCTCCTCCTGCATGCGCACGATGTTGCCGACGTAGAGCCGGGCGTGCGCGTCGTCGGGCAGCCGTGACACCTGCCGCGCGAGCAGGCGGATGCCGCGCGTGCCGACGAAGGGCAGCGGCGTGTACAGCATCGCCTGGGCGGCGCGGGCGATGGCGCGCCTGCCGAGCTTCGCCCAGTCGGGAGTCGTGGGCTTGCCGGTGGCGTAATAGAGCAGGCCACGAGGGGCGAGCATGCCCCTGGCGAAGCGCGCCTTCTCGAGATCGGCGCGCGCGCAGCGCACCACCGACTCGGCGACCGGGTCGCTGATCAGGTACTCGTCGCCGTCGCGGCCTGCCTCTCGCCCATAGACGATCAGGTTGTGCGCGTTGAAGTGGAAGCGCATGTCGGGAGGGAAATAGGTCAGCCAGAACGCCGAGGTCTGCAGGCCGACGGGCTGGCCCTGCTCGAGGAGCTGGTTCAGTCGCCGCGTGCCCTCGGCGGGCGAGCCGAACCTTTCGAAGCGCATGCCCAGGCCGAGGTCGCGGTTCAGCCGCCGGATGATGCCGCGCGGCGCGATGCGGTAGGCGACGAGCGGCAGGCCGTGGATGCGGATGAACGGCAGGTAGGCGAACAGGATCGCCGAGGCGAGGCCGAACGCCATCGCCTCCGACAGCGGCAGGCCGTTGTGGCGGACGAGCGAGGACATCACCCCGGACTCGCAGTGCGAGGCGTGTGCGTGTACGAAAGGCGGCACTGCTAGTCGATCCGTCCGAGCGCCTCGAGAGAGATGCCGAGCGCGTCAGCATAGCGCTGCCGCAGCCCTGGCGAGAGCCGGGCGAACACCTGCGGGCGGAAGTGACGGCGGATGCGCCAGCGCCACAGGCCGGTGATCTGTGAAAGGAGCGCGAGGTCCATGCGCGCGCGATACATGTGGACTTCGAGCGGCGAGGTCAGTCCGGCGAGCGCGCGCTCGCGCGCGTCGCGGGCGTGCCGCTCGAGGTCCTGCAGAACCTGGCGGGTGACGATCTCCTCCACCTCCCAGCCTCGCGAGGCGACCAGCCGCACGCGGCCGTCGTCGGCGACCGCGTAGACCCCCCTGCGGTAGCCGCCGAGCGTGGCGTTGCCCTCCTGCGGCACGTCGCGCTCACGCATGCGCGACGGCGGTCAGGTAGATGAAGCCGCTGGAGAAGCGGCCGCTCTCCGGGATGAAGCAGAGCAGGCGCTGGCCGGCGGTGATGTCGCCGCTGCGCAGCAGCTCGTCGAGCATGATGTAGATCGCCGCCGAGCCGGTGTTGCCGGTCCAGGCGAGGTTGGTGAACCAGCGCTCCTTCGGGATCGGCAGACCCACGCGTGCGAGCGCTTCCGCCACCTTCGGGCGGAAGAACTCGGAGGACATGTGCGGCAGGAACCAGTCGACGTCGCGGGTCGTGAGCCTGCGCTGCGCGATGACCCGCTGCAGCGGCTTCTCCAGCGTGTACTCGACCACCGCCTCGTTCAGCAGCCGCACGTCCTGCTTCAGCGCGAAGATCGACGTGGTCTCGCGCTCGTGCGCCGGGTAGGCCATCCAGCCGCGCAGCGCGCCGCCGGAGTCCTTGTCCGCGCCCATGTACATGCACGCCGGCAGCGCATGGGCGTAGGAGAACAGCTCGACCCAGTCGACGCGCAGGTTCAGCCCGCGCCGCGGCTGCGACTCGAGCAGCCAGGCGCCGGCGCCATCGGACAGCATCCAGCGCAGGAAGTCCTTGTCGAAGGCGAGCTCGGGGTTGGCGTCGAGCGCCTTGCCGCGCATCGCGCATTCGGCCTCGTAGTTGTGGGCGCGCAGGCCGAGCGAGGCGACTTCCGAGCCGGTGACGACCGCGTTCGCGGCGCAGCCGGATTTGATCGCCATCCAGCCGTACTTGAACGCGGTCGTGCCCGAGAGGCAGACCCCGGAGGTGGAGATCACTTCGCGGATCGGCACGCCGAGCTCGCCGTGCACCATCACCGCATGGTTCGGCAGCAGCTGGTCCGGATTGGAGGTGCCGCAGGCGAGCACCGAGATGTCCTCGAGGGCGAAGTGCTCGTCGACGAGGCCGCGAACCGCGTTCGCGGTCAGGCTGGCGTTGGAATGCGTCGCCAGGCCGGTGCGCGGATCGATGACGTAGTAGCGTTTGCGGATGCCGTTGTTGCGCAGCACGATGCGGCGCGCGCGCGACGGCCGGTCGCCGACCTGGCCGAGCACCATTTCCACCTGGTCGTTCTCGACCGGCTGGTTGGGCAGCGCCACGGAAGTGCGGGTGATGTACGCGTCCACGCTATGGCCCCGACGGCGCTTCGAAATACGTTTTTTGCGACTCGAGGCGCCGCGCCAGCAGCGGGCGCAGCAGCCGCTGCAGCAGCAGGCTCACCGGCACCACGGCGAGAATCATCGCCACCAGGTAGACGCAGAACAGCATCACCAGCGGCAGGCGCGCGAGCGAGCCCGGCTTGCCGCCGAGGCGGATGATTCGCGACCAGACGCCGAAGGCACGCGTGCCGGCGCGCTCGCTGAAGATCAGGCGCGGGTCGACGCGCGCCGCGCCGAGGTGGCCAAGCATCGGCCTGCCGCTCGTTTCGCGTCCGTCGCGCAGGGCGCGTACCAGCGCGTGGCCGAAGCGGTCCGCGCCGGCGATGTCGGCTTCGGCGATCCCCGCGGCGGGCAGGCCGAGGAAAGCGTCGCGCTTTCCCGTGAGGAGCCAGCGCGGGGTGGTGATGAGCGTCGCCATCGTCGGCGCGTTGTCGGTGAAGACGACGTTGTCGCGCAGCTCGCCGCCGGCCTCGTGAATCAGGCGCTTCACGGTCTCCTGGGCGGTGAGCCACATGTTGCGGCAGGCGATCACCGTGACGACCGGCCGGCCGTTCAGCAGGCGCTTGCCCTCGTCGCTTTTCAGGAATGCGGTGATCGGCCCGGACGGGGAGAGGAACCAGACCTGGTAGGCGAGCACCACAAGATCGAACTTCCCATCCGCGCGAATTCGCTCAATAGCCGGCGGATCGAGCCGCACGCTCTCGGGCATCGTGTCGAAGAAGCGCAGCAGCGGCCACGGAAACGGATACGGGGTGCGCGGGCGAAGGATTTCCTCGACCAGCTCGATCTCGCCCGGCGCGCCGGCGAGCGGCGATACGAGGCGGCGCACGATGCGAGCGAGCTGCCCCGTCTGCGAAAAATGAACGACCAGAATTCTTTTCATCGTCTGGCAGCGGTCCCCGATCCGCGGACGCCAGCCCTCCCAATTTCTAGTTCACAGAATACCTTGGCGGCGGCTCGGATGTCATTGGTTTTTCGAGAGGTCTTGTAAAAAATGCACGCGCCTATCGCGCCTTGCGGCCACGCGCAAGCGGAGGCGTTTGTGGTAAGAGGCGGAGGGTGGGGATGGGGATGGATCTTCGCGGGTGGCGGGCGAGACTGCGGCTTTCGAGCGCGCTGGTCCTGCTTGCGTTCGTGATCTGCCACCTGAGCGCTCACAGCCTGCTGCTCGTTTCGCAGCCGTTCGCCGAAGAGGCGCTCGCGGCGCTGATGCGGCCGTGGCGCAGCACGGCCGGCACGGCGCTGCTCGCGACGGCATTCCTCGTTCACTACGCCAACGCGCTGTGGTCGGTCTACGAGCGGCGCTCGCTGCACCTGCGCGCCTGGGAGTGGGCGCAGCTCGTTCTGGGGCTGTGCATCCCGGCACTGCTGGCGCTGCACATCGCGAGCACGCGGCTCGCCGAAGAGACTCTCGGCATCGACACCGGCTACGGCTACGTGCTGGTCGAGTACTGGGTGGTCGCGCCGTACATCGCGGCGCTGCAGGCGCTCGCGGTGCTGATCCTGTGGGCGCACGCCTGCATCGGCATCCATTTCTGGCTGCGCACCAAGCTGTGGTACCCGCAGGGACGCGTCTGGCTCGGCGCGTTCGCGTTGCTGCTGCCGACGCTCGCGCTGTCGGGCTTTCTCACCGCGGGCAGCCAGGCGGTGCGCGCCGCCGCGGCGGACGAGGAGTTCGTCGAGCAGACGCTCGCCGACTCGAACGTCACCGAAGAGACGCAGCCGGTGGTCGAGCGCATGGCGAAGACCATTCTCTATACGCACCTGGGCCTGCTGCTCTTCGTCTTCGCGGCGCGCGGCATCCGCCGCCTGATTCACGCGCGGGGCATGCCGCCGCTCCTGACGCATCCGTCGGGAGAGAAGCTGCCGGTATTTCCTGGCGCGAGCATCCTCGAGACGCTGCGCGAGCACGGGATTCCGCACGCCTCGGTGTGCGGCGGCCGCGCGCGTTGCACGACCTGCCGCGTGCAGATCAGCAGCGGCCGGGAGTCCCTGCCGCCGCCCGGCGATCTCGAATCGAAAGCGCTGGCGCGCATCGGCGCGGCGAACGGCCTGCGGCTCGCCTGCCAGGTACGGCCGATCGCGGATCTCAGCATCACGCCGCTGCTCGGCGCGGACGCCTCGGCGGCCGAGGGCTTCACGCGCGCCGGGATGGAAGGCAGCGAGCGCCTGATCACGATCATGTTCATCGACCTGCGAGGCTCGACCACCCTTGGCGAAGCGAAGCTGCCGTACGACGTGCTGTTCATCCTCAACCGCTTCTTCGGCGAGATGAAGGACGCGCTCGAGGCGACCAATGGCCACTACGCGCAATTCACCGGCGACGGCCTGATGGCGCTCTACGGCCTATATGCGCCCGACCCGGCGCAGGGCGCCGCCGATGCGCTGCGCGGCGCGCGCGAGATGCTGATGCGGCTCGAGCAGCTCAACCACAAGCTGAAGGGGGAGCTGCCGCAGCCGTTGCGCATCGGTATCGGCATCCACTACGCCGAAGCGATCGTCGGCGCCATGGGCCCTCCGCAGGCGCAGACCATCACCGCGATTGGCGACACGGCCAACACCGCTGCGCGGCTGGAGAGCCTGACCAAGGAATACGGCGCGTCGCTGGTGATCTCGCGGCGCGCCGCCGAGGCCGCGCGGCTCGACGTCGCCGGGCAGAAGTTGCATGAAGCGCCCGTCAAGGGCAAAGTGAATTCGGTACAGTTTTACGCGCTGCAGACCATCCCGGAGATTGCACGATGAGGAAATTCATCCTTGTTCTTCTGTTTTTCTCAGCCGGTGCGAGCGCGCAATTTCCGAACCGGCCGGTGACGCTCATCGTGCCGTTCCCGCCCGGCGGCTCGACCGACACCGCGGCGCGCATCATCGCCGAGGCGATGCGTCCGGCGCTCGGCCAGACGGTGGTCGTCGAGAACGTCGGCGGCGCCGGCGGCACCATCGGCGTCGCGCGGCTCGCGCGATCGGCGCCCGACGGCTACACCATCGACATCGGCCAATGGGACACCCACGTCGGCGCGATCATCTATCCGATCACCTTCGACCTGCAGAAGGACTTCGCGCCGCTCGGGCTGCTGTCGAACAACCCGCAGCTGATGATCGCGAGGAAAGGCTTTCCGGCCAACGACCTCAAGGGTCTCGTCGCCTACATGAAGGCGAACCCCGGCAAGGCGACTTTCGTGGACCAGAACGCGGCGGCGCGCCTGACCGGCATCCTGATGCAGCAGGCGACCGGGACGCAGGTGCTGTTCGTGCCCTACCGCGGCGCCGGGCCGGCGATGCAGGACATGCTCGCCCAGCAGGTCGACCTGATGGTGGTGCAGGCCGCCGTGACGCTGCCGCAGGCGCGCGCCGGCAACGTCAAGATCCTCGCGAACCTCTCGCCGGCGCGCTCCTCCGTCGTTCCCGATATCCCGACCTCCGAGGAAAGCGGGATCCCCGGCCTCTACGCTTCTGGATGGTTCGGCCTGTTCGCGCCGCGCGGCACGCCGAAGGAGGTCATCACGCGCCTCAACTCCGCGATGGTCCAGGCGCTCGCCAACCCCACGGTGCGCACGCGCTTCTCGGACCTGGGGCTCGACGTCGCCTCGCGCGACCAGCAATCGCCGGAGGGCCTCGCCGCCTTCCACAAGGCCGAGATCGACAAGTGGTGGCCGGTCATCAAGGCCGCCAACATCAAAGTCGAGTAAGCAGCGGAAAGGCGCTGAACGTATCGGGCAGGTTCACCACCGGTGCCGCTGCGAGATGCTGCGGCCCGAGTTGGGCGTACGACGTCACGCCCAGCAGCCCGAGGCAGATGCGGATCTCCTCCTCGAGGATCTCGAGGGTGCGCACCAGGCCGGCTGCCCCGCCCGCGGCGAGGCCGAGGCCGGTGAGGCGGCCGAGGCCGACGCATTTCGCGCCGAGCGCGATTGCTTTCACCACGTCGCTGCCGCGCATGAAGCCGCCGTCGACCCACACCTGCGCGTTCTTCCCGACAATCTTCAGGATCTCCGGAAGCACGGCCATCGTGCCAAGACCGTGATCGAGCTGGCGGCCGCCGTGATTCGAGACGTACACGACCTCGACGCCGTGGTCGACCGCGAGCTGCGCGTCCTCGAGGGTGGCGATCCCCTTGAGGATCAGCGGCAGGTCGTGCTTGTCCTTGAATCGCTTCACCTGGTCCCAGGAAAGTCCCGCCTGGAACGCCGCCCCTTCCTGGGCGCGGGCGCGCCAGGGCTTCACGTAGCGGCCGACGATGTCGCGCTCGCGGCGGCTATAGGAGGCGACGTCGACCGTGAGGCAGAACGACGTGAAGCCGTTGTCCTTCGCCCGGCGCACGAAGTCGTCGACCCAGGCGTCGTCGCCGCGCACATAGAGCTGGAACGAGCGGATGGTCTTCGCCGCGGCCGCGGTTTCCTCCAGGCCCGGCTTGCAGACGGAGGAGAGCATCTGCGGCACGCCGAACTGCGCCGCCGCCCGTGCGGCGGTCGCCGCCCCGCCCTCGACCAGCGATTCCAGGCCGCCGATCGGCGCGAGCAGGATCGGCAGGCGGGTTTTTTCCTTGAAAAAGAAACCGGTACTGTCGATGCGGCTGACATCGCGCAGCACCCGCGGCCGGAACGCGAGCGAGTCGAGCGCGTGTCTGTTGCGGCGCACAGTCGTCTCGGTCTCTGCGCCGCCGACGAGATAGCTCCACGGCCCGGGCGGCAGATTGCTCTTCGCCGCGGCGACAATCTCCTGCAAGGTCAGGAAGTCATCCATTCGACAATCAGGTGCTATAGCATCCTTTCGGCCAATGTTAATGGAGGCAGCATGATCCGGTTCCTCGCGTTCGCCGCACTCCTTCCCCTTGCCAGCCAAGCCGCCGATATCCGCGGCACCGTCACCGGTCCGAACGGCCCCGAAGGTGGGGTCTGGGTGATCGCCGAAACCACCGACCTGCCGACCAAGTACGCGAAGGTGGTCGTCACCGACGACAGGGGCCGCTATCTCATCCCCGAGCTGCCGGATGCGAGCTACAAGGTGTGGGTGAGGGGATACGGCCTGGCCGATTCCGACAAGGTCACCGTCAAGCCCGGCAGCACCGTCAACCTCAAGGCTGCCGCAGCGCGCAGCGAGAAGGAAGCGGCCGAGCTCTATCCGGGCATGTACTGGTACTCGATGCTGAACAT
>Ga0075424_100001548_pt1 | contig 20345 bp, 18 predicted proteins | sample SoiMethybrSBSTD3_FD_75301 | JGI IMG/M metagenome (GOLD analysis project Ga0075424, IMG submission 75301) | Bulk soil microbial communities from a Populus tree surrounding site in Tennessee, USA - Soil MetaG P. TD hybrid SBSTD3 | ecosystem: Environmental > Terrestrial > Soil > Tree plantation... | reverse complement strand
ACAGCCCCAACGACATCGTCTGCGCGGCCGACGGCGGTATCTACTTCAGCGATCCGCCGTACGGCCGCATGGACTTCTACGGAGTGAAGCGCGAGCAGGAGTTGAGCTTCCAGGGCGTCTACCGCGCGGGGAGCGATCCGAAGCGACCGACGCTGGTGGTGGACGATTTCGACCGCCCCAACGGCCTCTGCTTCTCCCGGGACGGCCGGCGCCTCTTCGTCAACGACACCGCCCGCCAGCACATCCGCGTTTTCGACGTGAAGGGCGACGGCGGCCTCACGGGCGGCCGGGTGTGGGCGGAGACCACCGGCGACGGCAAGGGCGCGCCCGACGGCATGAAGATCGACTCCGCGGGCAATGTCTACTGCTGCGGGCCAGGCGGCGTGCACGTCTTCGATCCGGAGGCGGTGTGCCTCGGGGTGATCCACGTGCCGGAGCCCACGGCGAACTTCGCCTGGGGCGACGACGACTACCGCAGCCTCTACATCACCGCATCCACGTCCGTGTACAGGATCCGCGTCCAGGTCCCGGGCTTGCCCGCCCTGTAGCGCGCGGAGCGACCGCCAAAGGAGGCCGTCATGACTCGCCTGCTCACCCTGCTCGTGGCCGCTCTGCTCGCCCTGCCCGCGGCGGCCGAGGCCCAGAAGCCGATCAAGGTCGGCATGCCGATCCCCCTCTCCGGTCCGGCCGCCCTCTTCGGCGAGCCCGCTTCCAAGGGCGCACAAATGTACGTGGACGAGCTCAACGCCAAGGGCGGCGTCCTCGGGCGGAAGATCGAGCTCATCATCCGCGACTCCAAGGCCGACGCCAACGAGGCGGTGCGGGTCTCCCGCGAGCTCATCCTCAAGGAGAACGTGGACTTCCTCGTGGGCACCCTCACCTCCGCGGAAGGGCCCGCGGTGTCCGTGGTGGCCAAGGAGAACAAGATCGTCTTCATCGCGCCCATCCCGAAGACGGACCAGCTCACCGCCGCCGACAAGCTCCATCCCTACGTCTTCCGCGTGGCCGCCACCACCACCATCGAAGGACGGAGCGCGGCGGAGATCGTGTCGAAGTGGCCGGTGACCAAGGTCGCCACCATCGCCTTCGACTACGCCTACGGTCAGGACGTGACCAAGGCTTTCGTCGACTACATCAAGAAGATCAAGCCGAGCGTGGAGATCGTGGACCAGCAGTGGCCCAAGCTCGGCGAGCAGGACTACAACCCGTTCATCAACGCCATGATGGCCAAGAAGCCCGAGGCGATCGTGTCCTCGATCTGGGGCGGCTTCTTCGTGACCTTCTCGAAGCAGGCGAAGGCTCTCGGCATGTTCGACGCCATCAAGTTCAACTTCATCGGCCTCGGCGAGGCGGGCTCGCCGGAGACGACCAAGTCCATGGGGGCGGACTATCCGGTGGGGATCTGGGGCAACTCCTACGACGCCTTCTACTGGGACGAGTCCTCGCCCGCGCATCGTGACTACACGGCGCGCATCTCGAAGTACCTCAAGGACGAGTATCCGTCGTCGTGGGCCATCCAGGGTTACATCGGCATGCAGTTCCTCGCGGAGGCGATCAAGAAGGCCAACAGCGCGGACTCGGAGAAGGTCTCCAAGGCCCTCCTCGGCCTGACCGTGGACACGCCGGCGGGCAAGCTCACCATCCGCGAGAAGGACCATCAGGCCAACCGCGGCCAGCTCTACGGCAAGACGCTGAAGGAGGCGAAGTATCCCTTCGCCATCATGAAGCCCGTGACGTACGTCGATCCCACCAAGTTCATGGACTAGTCGGCGCGCGGAGAGGGGTGACGGCCCGCCCCTCTCCGCACCACTTCGTGCCAGACCTCTCCTTCGTCTTCGCCCAGTCCCTGAGCGGCCTCACCGCCGCCATGTTCCTCTTTCTCATCGCCTCCGGGCTCTCCCTCATCTTCGGGGTCCTGCGCGTGCTCAACTTCGCCCATGGGACCTTCTACATGCTGGGCGCCTATGCCGCCTATCAGATCGTCCAGTGGCTGGGCACGGGACCGGTGAGCTTCTGGCTCTCCGCTCTCGGGGCCGCGCTCGGGGTCGCGCTCCTGGGCGGCATCGTGGAGCGCCTCCTCTTCCAGCGCCTCTACGGAAAGGAAGAGCTCTACCAGCTCCTCTTCACCTACGCCCTCGTGCTCATCCTGGGCGACGCCGCCAAGCTCATCTGGGGGACGCAGCAGAAATCGCTGAGCCGGCCGCCCGGTCTCTCGGGCGCGGTGACCATGTTGGGCGCCACCATTCCCTACTACAACCTCTTCATCATCCTCCTCGGCCCCGCCATCGCCCTCGGCTTCTGGTTCGCGCTGCAGCGCACGCGGGCGGGCCGGCTCATCCGCGCGGCGGCCCTCGACCGCGAGACCCTGGGCGCCCTCGGCGTGAACGTGAACGCGCTCTACACCGGCGTCTTCGTGCTCGGCTCCTTCCTGGGGGGACTGGGCGGGGCCCTCATCACGCCGATGCGCGCCATCGTGCCGGGCATGGACACCGACGTCATCGTGGAGGCCTTCGTGGTGGTGGTCATCGGCGGCCTCGGCTCCTTCTGGGGCACCTTCCTCGGCGCCCTCATCTACGGCCAGGTCCTGTCCTTCGGCATCCTGTTCTTCCCGCGCTTCTCCATCTTCTCGATCTTCGCCCTCATGGCCGCCGTGCTCATCGTGCGCCCCTGGGGCCTCCTCGGCCGACCGCTCCGATGAGCCTCCGCCGCATCCCCTGGGCGGCCCTCGTGTTCGTGGCTGCGCTGTTCGTGCCCGCGCTGGGCACGCGCTACTACACCTTCCTCGCCAACGACGTCCTCATCTGGGCCCTGTTCGCCACCAGCCTCAACCTGCTCGTCGGCTATACCGGCCTCGTCTCCTTCGGGCACGCCGCGTACTTCGGCATCGGCGCCTACACCACGGGCATCCTCATGAAGAAGGCCGGCGTGTCCTTCCTGCTCGCCTTCCCCGCCGCCGGCCTCCTCGCCGCCCTCTTCGCCCTCGTGTTCGGCTTCTTCTGCGTGCGCCTCACGCGCATCTACTTCGCCATGCTCACCCTGGCCTTCGCCCAGATCGTGTGGGCGGTGTGCTTCAAGTGGAACGAGGTGACGGGGGGCGAGCAGGGCATGCCGGAGATCCCCTATCCCGATTTCGGCTGGATCGACCGCGTGGCCGCCTTCGTGCCCGTGCTGGGCGGCTACCGCACCGCCGAGCAGTTCTACTTCCTCACCCTCGTCCTCGTCGCGGTCTGCCTGCTCATCCTCCGCCGCATCGTGGGCTCGCCCTTCGGGCGCATGCTCGCCACCATCCGCGAGAATCCCGAGCGCGCGGAGTTCATCGGGGTCAATGTGCGCCGCTACGAGCTGGCCGCCTTCGTGCTCGCGGGCGCTTTCGCAGGGCTGGCGGGCGGGCTCTTCGGCATCTTCAACCGCGGCGTGTTTCCCGACTTCGCCTACTGGACCAAGTCCTCCGAGGTGCTGATCATGACGCTGCTGGGCGGCATGGGCGCCTTCTTCGGTCCGGCCCTGGGCGCGGCCGTGCTCATCTGGCTGAACCAGCAGATCGTGTCCTATACAGAGTACTGGCCGCTCGTCCTCGGCACCATCCTCGTGGTCCTCCTCTTCGTGTTCCCGGGCGGCATCGCGGGCGCGCTCGCCCTCCTCCTGCGGCGCTCCCGCCGAGGCGTGGCCCGTGCTTGAGGTCCAGGGCCTCCGCAAAAGCTTCGCGGGCTTCCAAGCCGTGGGCGGCGTGAGCTTCAGCGTGCCCCGCGGCTCCATCAGCGCCATCATCGGCCCCAACGGCGCGGGCAAAACCACGCTGTTCAACCTGATCACCGGCCACCTCCAGCCCGACGCGGGGAGCGTCCGCTTCAACGACCGCGAGGTCACGGGCATCGCGCCGCACGATCTCTGCCGCCTCGGCATGGGCCGCTCCTTCCAGCGGACGAACATCTTCCCCAAGCTCACCGTGTACGAGAACATCCAGGCGGCCTACCTCTCCCATCGCGGGCGCGGCTGGAACCTCTTCACCCCCGTGGAGCGGCTGTATCGCGAGGAGACGGAGGCCCTCCTCGCCGCCGTCGGCCTCCTCGACAAGGCGGGCGAGGTCGCGGGCTTCCTCTCCCACGGCAACCAGAAGCAGATCGAGCTGGGCATCGCGCTCGCCCTGGAGCCGGCCATCCTCCTCCTCGACGAGCCCACCGCGGGCATGTCTGCCCAGGAGACGCGCGAGTCCATCCAGCTCATCGAGCGCATCGGGCGGGAGCGTGGTCTCACTCTGCTCTTCACCGAGCACGACATGGAGGTGGTGTTCGCCATCGCCCATCGCATCACCGTGCTCCACCAGGGCCAGGTCATCGCCGATGGCACCCCCGACGAGGTGCGTCGGCACGCGGACGTCCGCCGGGTCTATCTGGGAGAGCGGCGGTGACCGGGCCCATCCTGACCGTGGAGGACCTCTACACCTCGTATGGACTCTCCCAGGTGCTCTTCGGCGTCTCGCTGGAAGTGGCGACGGGGGAGTGCGTGTGCCTCCTCGGCCGCAACGGTGTGGGCAAGACCACGACCATGCGCAGCATCATGGGGCTGACGCCGCCGCGCCAGGGCCGGGTCATGTGGAAGGGCAAGGACGTGGCGGGGCGCGCGCCGTATCAGATCGCCGATCTCGGCATCGGCTTCGTGCCCGAGGACCGGCGCATCTTCTCCGACCTCACGGTGTGGGAGAACCTCGACGTGGCCACCCGCCGCCGGCCCGGCCAGGCCGCGTGGACGCTCGATCGCGTGTTCGATCTCTTCCCCAAGCTGCGTGAGTTGGTCGGCCGGCAGGGCGGTTTCCTTTCGGGCGGCGAGCAGCAGATGCTCACCATCGCCCGCACCCTCATGGGCAATCCAGACCTGCTCCTGCTCGACGAGCCCTCCGAGGGCCTGGCCCCCCTGGTGGTCGACCATCTCAAGGAGCAGATCGGGCGGCTGAAGCAGGACGGCCTGACCATCCTCCTCGCCGAGCAGAACGTGGACTTCTGCCTCGACCTCGCCGATCGCGTCTACGTTCTCGAGAAGGGCCACATCCGCTACCACGGGACCTCCCAGGCCTTCCGGGAAGACGAGTCCATCCGCGCCCAGTACCTCGCCCTCTGATTTCTGGTAGGGTGTGGGCCATGGCAACCTTCATCATCACCTGTCCCTGCTGCAACGGCCGGCTCACCATCGACCCCAAGCTCGAAGCCGTGGTCGCCCACGAGGCGCCGCCGCGGCAGAGGTCGGGCCTGGGGCTCGGCGAGGCGATCTCCTCCCTCCAGGGGGAGTCGGCCAAGCGGGCCGAGCGCTTCCGCGACCAGATGAAAGCCGAGCAGAACAAGTCGAAGGTGCTCGACGCCAAGCTGCAGCAGGCGCTCAAGAAGGCCAAGGACGATCCGTCGAAGCCGCTGAACCCGATGGATCTGGACTGAGCGCCGCATCGGCGGGACCATTTCGCCCACGGTCAACATGCCTAAGGCATGTTGAGGATGAACAATGAAGCAGCTGACCTCGGCCGTCCTCAAGAGCGTCAGCCGCTCCTTCTACCTGTCGCTCCGGGTCCTCCCCTCGGCGGTCCGGCCCGCCATCGCGCTCGCCTATCTCCTCGCTCGCGCCGCCGACACCATCGCCGACACCCGCGTCATCGATCGGCGGCTGCGCGTCACGCATCTCCTCGCTCTGCGTGACGAGCTCGACGCCTCCAGGCCGGGCCGCCTCGAGGCCATCGTGGAGGCGACCCGCGGCGCCTCGTCGCTCCCCGCCGAGCGCATCCTGCTCGAGCGCCTGCCCGACTGTCTCGCCGGCTACCGCGCCCTGCCCGCCGACGACCGCCGCCGCGTGCGCTCCGTGCTCGGCACCATCATCGAGGGCATGACGGAGGACCTGACGCGCTTCCCCGGAGAGGACGAGGGCGGGCTGGCTTCCCTCGAGACGCGCGCCGATCTCGATCGCTACACGTATCTGGTGGCGGGCTGCGTGGGCCAGTTCTGGACGGAGGTGCACGTGGCGCACCGCCCGCGCCTCCGTCACTGGGACCTCGAGGCGATGACGGCCCTCGGCATCCGCTTTGGCAAGGCGCTCCAGCTCACCAACGTGCTGCGTGACCTGCCTCGCGATCTCCGCCAGGGCCGCTGCTACCTCCCGAGCCACGATCTCGCCCTGCTCGGCCTGGAGCCGAAGGACCTCCTCGACCCGCAGGCAGGGCCGCAGCTCCGTCCTCTCCTCGTGGAGCTGCTCAACGTCGCCCTCGACCACTACGAAGCGGGCTGGCGCTATACCTTCGCCATCCCCAAGCGGGAGACGCGCATGCGTCTGGCCTGCGCCTGGCCCCTCCTCATCGGCCTGCGCACCCTCGACCTCCTTGCCCAGTCGCCGAACTGGCTCGACCCGGCCATCGTGCTCAAGGTTCCGCGCTTCCGCGTGTACGGCATGATGGCGCAGTCGGTGGCCACGGTGTGGTCCACCCGGGCGCTCGGCCGCAAGGCGCGCCAGCTCCGCGAGCGCATTCGCCTGTGATCCCCATCTTCCAGGTCGACGCCTTCGCGGAGCGCCCCTTCGGGGGCAACCCGGCCGCGGTGGTCCTCGACGCCCAGCGCCTCTCCGAGCGGCAGATGCAAGCCGTCGCCTTCGAGATGCGGGTGGCGGGCACCGCCTTCCTCCTCCCCGCCACGCGGGCGGATGCGCAGTGGCGCCTCCGCCTCTTCACGCCCACCCGCGAGGTCGCCTACTCCGGTCACACCACCATGGCCGCCGTGCACGCCCTCGCCGAGTGCGGCCGGCTGCGCGACGATCACGTGGTGTTCGAGACGCTCAGCGGCAGCGTGCAGGCGAGCGTGGTGGCGAGCAACGCGCGCCGGCTCATCTGGCTCGAGCCGCGGGTGCCGGAGCTCCACCCCTTCACGGGACAGCTCGCGCACGTGCGCGAGGCGCTCGGGCTCGCCGCCGCGGCGGGCTGGGCCCACGCCGTCACCACGCCCGACCACGACCTGCTCGTCCCCGTGGCCGGGCTCGAGGTCCTGCGGGCCCTGCGACCCAACCTGAGCGCGCTCGGCGAGGTGGCGACCCACGCGGGCGTCCGCGGCGTCTGCGTCGTGTCCCGCGAGACGGTGGATCACGGCTCGGCGACCCACTGCCGCTTCTTCGCTCCCCACTACGGCATTCCCGAGGACATCGTGACCGGCTCGGTGCATTCCGGCATCGGCATCTGGCTCTTCGACGCGGGACTGCTCCATCCGAGCGGCGCCCTCGCCGACTTCACGGCCGAGCAAGGCGACGGCCTCGGCCGGCCCGGCCGGCTGCGCGTGGAGCTTCAGCTCATGGACGGCAAGGTCGCCCGCGTCCGGGTCGGGGGCTCCGCCGTCACCGTGCTGGCCGGCAGCATTGCCGTGCCCGATCCGTGAGGTTCCTCGGCGTCGACCTCGCCTGGAAGGACGGCAATCGCTCCGGCGTGGCCTGCCTCGAAGGCGCGCGCTTTCCCCTCGCGCTTCGCGAAGCGCCGCGCACGCTGGCGAGCCATCGCGCGGTCCTCACGTGGATCGCCCGGCGCGTGGCGCGCCGCCGCGCGGCCATCGGCATCGATGCGCCGCTCCTGGGACTGGGCGGGGGGCGGCGCGGTGGCGACAACGAGGTGGCGAGCGTGTTCGGCCGCTTCCACGCCTCGACCCACAGCCCGCCGCGCTATCCCGGCCTCGACGCCTTCACCCACACCCTGCTCGGCGACTACGCGCTCGACTCCTTCGGTCCGGCCTGGCGTCCCGCCCTCGGCTGTCCCGCCATCCGCGAGGTGTATCCCAACGCGCTACAGGTGCTGCTCTTCGGCCTCGACGAGCGCCCCGGCCTCACCATCGTCAAGTACAAGCGGCAGCGCTTCGCGGGCAAGCGCGCGTGGGTGGAGCGAGGCCTGCGCGTGTTCATCGATCGCTGCGTGGAGGCGATCGGCGGCCGCTACGTCGCGGCCAGCGCTCCGGGCTGGCAGGCGCTCCTCGCCGCCCGGCCGCGCGCGTCCATGTCATCCGCCGAGCTGAAGGACATCGAGGACCGCTGGGACGCCGTGCTCTGCGCCCTCGGCGCCGCGCTCGAGTGCTACGCGCCGGGCTCCATGCGCTTCTATCCGGATGCGCCGGAGGCGTGGCGGCGCGGGTACATCCTCGCACCCGTCTTCCCCATCGCGCGCGTGGGGTGAGGCGCGGCCAGGGCGTGAGGGTCCGCGCCCGGGCGACCTGCTGCTCCGCCTTCGCCGCCTCGCCCAAGACGATCGAGGGCCACCGCCAGGTTCAGTCGCGCTTCCCGGTAGCCCGGGTTGAGTCGTAGCGTCCCTTCGAAGCGCGCGACGGCCTCTTGCGATCACGCGACGACCACGGGGCGCGCGGAGGCGGCTTCCTCCGGCGCTTCGCCATGATCCGGTCAGTCGACGGCGGACAGCTTCAGCAGGGCGTCCGGGTCGATGCGCGCCCGGCGAAGCTGCGCCGACCAGTGCAGGTGCGGTCCCGTGGCCCGTCCCGTGCTGCCCACCGCCCCGATGATCGCCCCGCGCTCCACGAGGGCGCCTTCCGTCACGTCGATCCGCTCGAGATGCATGTAGAGGGTGTAGAGGCCCTCGCCGTGGTCGAGAGCGACGAGGCGCCCGCCGAAGAAGTGCTCGGCCACGAGGGCGACGCGCCCGCCGTTCGAGGCCACCACCAGCGTGCCCGCGGGCGCGGCGAAGTCCACGCCGGAGTGCGGGGCGCGCGGCTTGCCGTTGATGATCCGCCGGGAGCCGAAGCCCTCGGACTTGACGTGGGAGGCGATGGGCGGGGTGAAGCGGCCGCGCCAGAGGCGGACGGAGGTGATGGTGTCGTACAGCGCGCGCAGCCGGACCGCCTCGGCCTCCGCACGGCGCTCGTTGTCGGGGGACAGATCGACCATGCCCTTGGGCAAGGTCAGGCGCTGCACGGGAAAGCTCCGTGACTTGACGGTGATGCGCCCCGACGCGTGGCGCGGCGCGCCGCCCCCGTCCACGAAGCCGATGCGCCACGGCACGCGCCCCGGCTTGGTCTCGAGATCGATGCCGATGAGGGCGGCGTAGCCGTCGGCGTAGGGGAAGAAGAAGAGCGGCCGGCCCGCCACGCTGCCGTCCATCTGGGGGGCGCTCGCGGCGCCGGTGACCACGATCATGGCCACGTCGCCTTGGCGGAGCGCCGAGGGCGTCACCGTCACCTTGAATGCCGCGGCGGGAGAGGCGAGGGCGAGGAGGACGGTGCCGGTGGCCGCGACCCTCGTGAGGCGGGTCATGGCGCAATTGTACGCGCCCGCCGTCGAAGCTCGAAGAATCCCGGCCGGCGCGCTAGGAGGATTCGGGGCGCTGCTGGCGGAGGAACTGCTCGATCTCCGCCACGAGATCGGCGGAGGGCGGGAGCTCGTCCCCGCCGGACGCGGCGGGCTCCTCGACCTCGTCCTCCTCGGGAGCGCGGCTCTCGAGCTTGCGCACGTACTCGGCGATCTTGGGGTTCTGCCCCACCACCTCGGCGAGATTCCGCTCGAACTGCTCGGTCGCCTCGATGAGATCGGAGAGGTCGGCTTCCGCGCCCAGCAGGTGGAGGACGCGCCGCACGAGGGCGAGGGCGGCCTTCGGATTCTCCACCCCCGAGACGTAGTGCGGGACGTTGGCCCACAAGCTCGCGGTGGGCACACCCTTCTCGCGGCACACGGTGTTGAGCACGCCCACGATGCCCGTGGGGCCCTCGTAGCGCGACGGCCGGATGCCGAGCTTGCTCGCGATGGTGGCATCGGCGGTGCCGCCCACCAGCCGCACGGGCCGGGTGTGCGGCACCTCGGCGAGGAGCGCGCCCAGGGTGAGCACGAGCGAGGCATGCACGCGGTGCGCGAGATCGAGCACGGCGCCGCAGTACGTGCGCCAGCGCAGGTGCGGCTCCGTCGCCACGCCCACGATGAGATCGTGGGCGAGGGCTGCGCTCCTGGACAGCGAGAAGTCCGTGGAGGGCCAAGTGATCTCGCGCTCGGTCCGGGAGCCGGTCTTGAATCGCACGTGCGGCCGGGACATGCCGAAGTGGTAGAAGTCCTCCGGGTCGATGGTGGCCAGCGGCTCCGACGGCCAGATTTGGCCGAGGTAGCGGGCGGCGGTGGTGGCGGACTCCGCCGCGTCGTTCCACCCGGAAAACGCAAGGATCAGGATAGGTTGCCGAAGCCCGCCCGGCTCCTCGAACACCGTCAGGGGATCACTCGAGGCCATGGACCTGTCTCCTGCGCGCAGGATGCCTGAGGGCCCTCATCCTCGCAAGAGCAAAAGCACACTGGCGGGGAAACCGAGCAAAAGAGGAGTTGACTCGGCGCGCGAGGGTTCCGTATCATTATCGCCGCTAAAGGGGTCCCCTATCCCACGTCGTCACAGGAGGTCACGGCTATGCGTTCCAAGATCGCGACGGTTGCAGCGCTCATCGGGGTCGCTTTCCTGTCTGGCGCTTGCGCCACGTCCGAGCAGTGGGCCGAGTGGCGCGCCCACACAACGCACTTCGCCTCCGGTGACCACGCGTCGTTCTCCATGGGGAACAACATGCAGGGCACGAACCCCAAAGTGACCCGACTGGACATCGACAAGTCCCGCCAGGAGAACTGGTGGGGCCGGACCATCACCGTCGAGCCCGGCCAAGTCATCCAGAACTAGGCGGTACCTGACGTGATGTCTCGTCGACCCATCGCCACGGCCCTCGCCGTGGCGATCGTCACTCTGGCGGTCGCCTTCGCCCACGCGGGACCGGCGGACTACCTCATGCCCGTTGAGAAGCACACCACGCCCAAGGGACGCGCGCTCGCCACGAAGTATCGCCCCCAGCTCCTCGAGTTCTCGGACTACGTGTATCACTGCCTGCCGTATGTGGAGATCCGCAACGGCCTCGGCTTCAAGCGGCTGCCCAAGGAGACGGTGGACAACCGCTACGCCTCGGTGTGGGTGCGCGCCGAGCAGGCGCCCGACCCTACTTTCGCCGCCATGCCGCTCGAGCGGCAGGCCTCGGCCATGTTCTCGCGCTACGGCGTGCCCATGCTGAGCCGGATGGCCGCCCTGCCCGGCCTCGACGCGGACCCCGACGTGTACGGCTACTCCGTGGCCGTGGAGTGGATCAAGCCCGGGAGCAACCCGAATATCGCCACCATGGAGATCCTCGCCGTGTTCGCCGACAAGGCGAGCACCAAGGCGTTCCTCAACAAGACCCTGCCGTCCGCCGACTACGTGCAGGGGATGAAGCTCAACTTCTTCGACGGCGACAAGGAAGTAGGTCGGCTGCCCATCGAGATCTGGGACGACAACTTCGTCTCGACCTACAAGGTGCCGGGGTACGAGCTGGAGAAGGGCAAGGTCTGCTCCTAGGTCCACGGTAGCCGTCGCTTTTCGCCCACGTTCCCCGTTGTTTGACAGCCCTCGCAGCCTCCGCTAGCATGGCTGCGAGGGACTGTTCATGAAATTCCCCGTGCGGCAGAAGACCCAGTTCTCGCTCGTCTATCTGCTCATTGCCGTCCTCGTGCTCTCCCTGGTGCAGAGCTGGCTCCTCGCCCCGCGGACGGTCGAGATCCCCATGAGCAAGTTCCTCACCCTGCTCCGTGAGGACAAGGTGGAGCGCGTCTCCATCACTGATCGCGAGATCCGCGGCACCCTCAGGCCGGGCGCCCTCCCCGCGCCCCAGCCAGGGCCCGGCGACAAGGTGCGCAGCCTCGTCGGCGCGGACTCGCAGGTCACCGCCTTCACCACCACGCGCATCCCCGGCATCGACGACAGCAACTTGTTAAAGGAGTTCGAGCAGCACAAAGTCGAGTTTTCGGGGCGCGTGGAGAGCACCTTCTGGCGCGACTTCCTCTTCGGCTGGATCGTCCCCCTCGCCCTCATGATCGGGCTCTGGATGTTCGTCATGCGCCGCATGGGGGGCGGGCCGACCCAGGCCCTGTCCTTCGGCCGATCCAAGGCCAAGATCTACGACCGCAAGGAGCTCAAGACCACCTTCGCAGACGTGGCGGGCGTGGAGGAGGCCAAGGCGGAGCTCATGGAGGTCGTGGACTTCCTGAAGAACCCCAAGAAGTACCAGCGCCTCGGCGGCCGCATTCCCAAGGGCGTGCTCCTCGTGGGCCCCCCGGGCACCGGCAAGACCCTCCTCGCGCGGGCGGTGGCGGGCGAGGCCGACGTGCCCTTCTTCTTCCTCTCGGGCTCCGAGTTCGTGGAGATGTTCGTGGGGGTGGGCGCCTCGCGCGTGCGCGATCTCTTCGAGCAGGCCAAGGAAAAGGCCCCGTGCATCGTCTTCATCGACGAGCTCGACGCCATTGGCAAGACGCGGGCGGGGGCGACCGGCTTCGCGGGCGGCCACGACGAGCGCGAGCAGACCCTCAATCAGCTCCTCGCCGAGATGGACGGGTTCGACTCCTCCAAGGGCGTGATCATCATGGCCGCCACCAACCGCCCCGAGGTGCTCGATCCCGCCCTCCTCCGCGCCGGGCGCTTCGACCGCCAGGTGGTGGTGGACAAGCCCGACGTGAAGGGCCGGGAGGCCATCCTCAAGGTGCACGCGCGCAACGTGATCCTCGCCCCCAGCGTCGACCTCCACGTGCTCGCCGCGCGCACCCCGGGCATGGCGGGGGCGGATCTCGCCAACATCATCAACGAGGCGGCGCTTCTCGCCGCCCGCAAGGGCAAGGACGCGGTGGACATGCTCGATCTCGACGAGGCCATCGATCGCGTGATCGGCGGCCTCGAGCGGAAGAGCCGGGTGCTGTCCGAGAAGGAGCGCGACATCGTGGCCCACCACGAGATCGGGCACGCCCTCGTCGCCTCCTCCCTCCCCGGGGCGGATCCCGTGCACAAGGTCACCATCATCCCGCGCGGGGTGGGCGCGCTCGGAGCGACGTACCAGCTTCCCCTGGAGGACCGCTATCTCTTGACCCGCAGCGAGCTGGAGGACCGCATCGCCGTGCTCCTGGGCGGCCGCGCCGCCGAGGAGGTGGTGTACGGCGAGATCTCCACGGGGGCCCACAACGATCTGGACCGCGCTACCGAGATGGCGCGCCTGATGGTGATGCAGTACGGCATGTCGGAGACGCTGGGGCCCATGACCTTCGGGGGCGGGCAGCAGGCCCTCTTCCTCAAGGGCTCGGGGCTCGCCCACGAACGGGAGTACAGTGACGAGACGGCCCAGGTCATCGACAGCGAGACCCGCGGCATCATCGACAAGATCTACGACCGCGTGCGGGGCCTCATCACGGATCGCAAACCCGTGCTGCTGACCGCCGCCACCGAGCTGAAGGCGAAGGAAACCATCGAAGGCGACCGCCTGCGCCAGCTGCTGGCCGGCGATTCGGCGGAGGAGACGCGATGATCCTGGTGAGGCGTGGAACGCTCGCAGTGATGCTCGTGATCGCGGCGGCCCTGGGAGTGGGCCTGGGCTCGTGGGGCGCCAGCGCGGTGGATCTGGTCAAGCAGCCGCAGGCGCCCGTGCCGCCCACGCCCGCCGTCGCCCCCGTGCAGAACACGCCGCTCCAGGCCGGCACCCAGGCCCCCGTGATGCCCGCGGCCATGCCGGTGCCCCAGGGCAGCTTCGCCAAGGTCGCGGAGGCCGTCGGTCCCGCCGTGGTCAACATCAACACCTTCGCGCGAGGGGGCGGTGGGCGGACGCCCATCGAGGAGTTCTTCGGCGACGAGTTCCTCCGCCGTTTCTTCGGCGGCGAGCCGGATCGTCAGCCCCAGCAGCGCAGCCTGGGCTCAGGGGTGATCGTGGATCCCTCCGGGATCTGCCTCACCAATGCGCACGTGGTCGAGCGCGCCACCGACATCGAGGTGGTGACAGCGGAGGGCAAGAAGCACAAGGCCAAGATCGTCGGCCTCGACAAGCGCACGGATCTGGCCGTCCTCCGCCTCCAGGGGGGCGCGCCCTATCCCTCGGCGGTGCTCGGCGACTCCGACAAGATCAAGGTGGGCGACTGGGTGCTCGCCATCGGCTCGCCGTTCGGTCTCCAGCAAACGGTGACGGCCGGGATCATCAGCGCCAAGGGACGCTCCATCGGCCAGGGGCCCTTCGACGATTTCCTCCAGACCGACGCCGCCATCAATCCCGGAAACTCCGGCGGGCCCCTCGTGAACATGTCGGGTGAGATCGTCGGCATCAACAGCGCCATCCTCTCCCGCTCCGGCGGCAACGTGGGCATCGGCTTCTCCATCCCCTCGAACATGGCGAAGCGGATCTACACGGAGCTCGCCACCAAGGGCAAGATCACGCGAGGCTGGATGGGCGTGTCCATCCAGGAGCTGACGCCCGAGCTGGCCAAGGGCTTCGGGCTCAAGGAGCCGCGCGGCGTGCTCATCGCCGACGTGGTCAAGGACAGCCCCGCCGATCGCGCCGGGCTCACCTCCGGCGATGTGCTGATGGAGTTCGACGGCAAGCGCGTGGACACGCCCCAGGATCTCCAGAAGATCGTGGCGGCCACCGCGCCCGGCAAGGGCGTGCCCGTCCGGGTCTGGCGGGACAAGGGCGAGCGGATGCTCGAGATCAAGCTCGGCGAAACGCCCGAAGAGACCGCGCAGCTCGCCGAGTCTGGCGGCAACAAGGGCAAGAGCCTCCTCGGCCTCGACACCCGCCCCATCACGCCGGAGATCCAGCGGCAGCTCAACCTGCGCACGCCGGACGGCGTGATCGTGGCCCGGGTGGAGGACGAGAGCGCGGCGGCCGAGGCGGGGCTGCAGCGGGGCGACGTGGTCCGCGAGGTCAATCGCCAGCGCATCCGCAACATGCAGGACTTCGAGCGCGCCACCCAGGGGATCAAGCCCGGAGACCGCGTCACCATGCTGCTCCAGCGCGGCCCGCAGCCACTCTACGTGGCCTTCACGGTAGCCCGCGGCTAGTCCCCACTCCGCCTGACATCGACCAGCGCCCCGGCCTCCCGCCGGGGCGCGATCCGTCTGCTACACTTACGTTGAGTGGGAAGCCGACACCAGGCTTCCCGTTCTGCTAAACAGCATGGAATACAAGGACTATTACAAGATTCTCGGCGTGCCCAAGAACGCCGACGACAAGGCGATCAAGACCGCCTACCGGCGGCTCGCCCGCAAGCACCACCCCGATGTCTCCAAGGGCAAGGAATCGGCCGCCCGCTTCCAGGAGGTGGCCGAGGCGTACGAAGTCCTGAGCGACGCGGAGAAGCGGAAGCGCTACGACACGCTCGGGTCTGACTGGCAACGCTATGCCGAGGCGGGGGCGGGTGGACGCGGGCCTTTCGACGGCTCGCCCTATGGACGGACCGAGGTCCGCTTCGAGCAGGGTGGCGAGGGCTTCTCGGACTTCTTCCGCACGATCTTCGGCGATCTGGGTGGAGCCCGGAGGCCGCGCGGCTTCCGCGAGCCTCAGTACGTCGATCTCAGCGACCTCATGGGTGGCGGCGGGGCGGAGCGAGGTGGCGACGTCGAGGTCGCCATTGAGCTCTCTTTGGAGGATGCCTTCACGGGAGTGAGCCGCCCGCTGTCGCTCGAGCTCGACGAGCCCTGCCCCGCCTGCGGCGGATCGGGCCACGTCAATCGCAAGCCGTGCCCGCAATGCCACGGCGGCGGGTGGGCCAAGAGCCGGCGCAACCTCGAGGTGAAGATTCCCGCCGGCGTGGAGACGGGCTCTCGCATCCGCGTCGCCGGCGAGGGCGCGGGCGGCGCCCAGGGCGGCGGCCGGGGCGACATCTATCTCCGGATCACCGTGCGGCCCGATCCGCGCTTTGAGCGCAAGGGTGACGACCTGTACGTGACGCTGCCCGTCGCCGTGCACGACGCCGCGCTCGGCACCGAGATCTTGGTGCCGACGCTCAAGGGCCAGGTCTCGATGAAGATTCCGCCCGAGACCTCGAGCGGCCGCACTTTCCGGCTTCCTGGCTACGGGATGCCGCATCTCAAGGGCGGCGGCACGGGCGACGAGTACGTGCAGGTGCAGCTGGCCATCCCCTCCGGGTTGAGCCCGAAGGAGCGGGAGCTATATCAGGGGCTCAAGAATCTCCGGACAGAGAGGACGATATGAAGTTCGACAAGTTCACCGTGAAAGCGCAGGAAGCCGTCCAGGCCGCGCAGTCGCTGGCCGTGGAGGGCAGCCACCAGGCCATCGAGCCCGAGCATCTCCTCCTCGCCCTCCTCCAGCAGCAGGAGGGCGTGGTCGGTCCGCTCCTCGGCAAGCTGGGCGCGCGCCCCGAGCCGCTGGTGCGTGAGCTCAAGACGGCGCTGGGCAAGCTCCCCACCGTGAAGGGCGGCGGCCGTCAGTACGTCTCCGATCGTCTCGAGGCCGCCCTCAACCGCGCGTGGGACGAGGCGCAGCGGCTCAAGGACGAGTACTGCTCCACCGAGCACCTGCTCATCGGCATCGCCCAGGACAAGTCGGGCGAGGCGGGGCGCATTCTCGCCAAGGCCGGCGTCACCCCCGAGGCGATCTACAAGGCCCTCGTCGACGTGCGCGGCTCCCAGCGCATCACCGACGCCAATCCCGAGGAGAAGTACCAGGCGCTCCAGCGCTACGCCAAGGACCTGACCGAGCTCGCGCGCAAGGGCAAGCTCGATCCCGTCATCGGGCGCGACGAGGAGATCCGCCGCGTGGTCCAGGTGCTCTCGCGGCGCACCAAGAACAATCCCGTGCTCATCGGCGAGCCCGGGGTGGGCAAGACGGCCATCGTGGAGGGCCTCGCCCAGCGCATCGTGGCCGGCGACGTGCCGGAAGGGCTCAAGGGCAAGCGCCTCCTCGCCATCGACATCGGGGCCATGGTGGCGGGCTCGAAGTATCGCGGCGAGTTCGAGGACCGCCTCAAGGCTGTGCTGCGCGAGATCACGGAGAGCGAGGGCGAGATCATCTGCTTCATCGACGAGCTCCACACCCTGGTGGGAGCGGGGGCGGCGGAGGGCGCGGTGGACGCGGCCAACATGCTCAAGCCCGCCCTCGCCCGCGGCGAGCTTCGCTGTGTGGGCGCCACCACCCTCGACGAGTACCGCAAGCACATCGAGAAGGACCCGGCCCTCGAGCGCCGCTTCCAGCCCGTGATGGTGAAGGAACCCTCGGTGGAGGACACCATCGCCATTCTCCGCGGCCTCAAGGAGAAGTACGAGGTCCACCACAAGGTGAAGATCAAGGACGCGGCCCTGGTAGCGGCGGCCGTGCTCTCCCACCGCTACATCGCCGACCGCTTCCTGCCCGACAAGGCCATCGACCTCGTGGACGAGGCGGCCTCGCGGCTCCGCATCGAGATCGACTCCCTCCCCGCGGAGATCGACGAGATCCAGCGGCGCATCATGCAGCTCGGCATCGAGCGCGTGTCGGTGGCCCGCGAGTCGGATGCCGTCTCGAAGGACCGCCTCGCCCGGCTCGACGCGGAGCTCGCCGAGCTCAAGAGCAAGTCCGATTCGCTCAAGGAGCACTGGCAGGCGGAGAAGGCGGCCATCCTGGCCATCGGCAAAATCAAGGAGGAGGCGGAGGCGGCGCGGGCGGCCATCGAGGACGCCAAACGGCGCGGCGATCTCGAGAAGGCCTCCGCCCTCCAGTACGGCACCCTCATCGAGCTCGATCGCAAGCTCGAGACGGAGAACGCCAAGCTCGCGGAGCTCCAGAAGAGCCGCCGCATGCTGAAGGAAGAGGTGGACGAGGAGGACGTGGCGGAGACGGTGGCCAAGTGGACGGGCATCCCCGTGACGCGCCTCCTCGAAGCGGAAGTGCAGAAGCTCGTCCAGATGGAGGAGCGGCTGAGCCGCCGCGTGGTGGGCCAGAGCGAGGCCATCGTGGCCGTGGCCAACGCCGTGCGCCGTGCCCGTTCGGGGCTGTCGGATCCCCATCGTCCCATCGGGTCGTTCCTGTTCCTCGGTCCCACCGGCGTGGGCAAGACGGAGCTGGCGCGCGCCCTCGCGGAGTTCCTCTTCGACGACGAGCGCGCCATGATCCGCATCGACATGTCGGAGTACATGGAGAAGCACACGGTGTCCCGGCTCATCGGCGCGCCCCCGGGCTACGTCGGCTACGATGAGGGCGGCCAGCTCACGGAAGCAGTGCGACGGCGCCCCTACTCCGTGCTGCTCTTCGACGAGGTCGAGAAGGCGCACGGTGACGTCTTCAACGTGCTCCTCCAGCTCCTTGACGACGGCCGCCTCACCGACGGTCACGGCCGCACCGTCGACTTCCGCAACACCGTGGTCATCATGACCTCGAACCTCGGCAGCCATCTCTTCAACGAGGAGCAGGATGCCAAGCGCCTGCGCCGGGAGATCATGGACGTGCTGAAGCAGTCGCTGCGGCCGGAGTTCCTGAACCGCATCGACGAGATCGTGGTCTTCAAGGCCCTCGGCCGCGAGGAGATCGCGCGCATCGTGTCGATCCAGATCGCCCACCTGGTGAAGCGCCTGGCCGACAAGCGGATCAGCCTTACCCTGACGCCGGCCGCCGTGGAACTGCTGGCCCGGGAAGGCTACGATCCCGTGTACGGCGCCCGGCCGCTGAAGCGCACCATCCAGCGCCTTGTCCAGGACCCGCTCGCCCTCAAGCTGCTCGACGGCACCTTCAAGGAAGGCGACGCGGTGGTGGCCAACGCGAAGGGCGGGGAGATCGTCTTCAGCAAGCAGGTCGAGGGGCAACCCGTCTGATCCCGCTCACCTGTGGCAGTATGGGTCTCCCATGCCGGAGACCCGCTGCCACGGATGAGTGAGCCCGGCGCCTTCTTCGAGCAGGACGGTGATCGCTTCATCCCCTCCGTCCTCACCCGCGGGCCGTGGCGCCCCGAGCACCAGCACGGAGGACCGCCGTCGGCGCTGATGGCGCGCGCCATCGAGGCGGAGGCCGACTCCCTCCATCTCGTGCGCTTCACCATCGACTTCGTCCGGCCCGTCCCCATCGCGCCGCTCACCTTGCGCGTGGAGCAGCAGCGGGACGGGCGCCGCGCGCGCAACTACGTGGTCGAGCTCAGGAGCGACGACCACGCGGTGGTGGCGCGGGCCACCGCGCTCGTCCTCCGCCCCGAGCCCGCGGCGTCGGACGTCGCCATCACGCGTGAGCGGCTGGAGCCCCCGCCCGCGCAGTCCGAGCCCTTCGTCTTTCCCTTCTTCCGCTCGAGCATCGGCTATCACACGGCCATCGAGTCGCGCGTGGCCCGGGGGCGCGTGGGCTCCGGAAAAGCCGCGCTCTGGATGCGTCAGCGCGTGCCACTCGTCGCCGGCGAGGTCCCGTCGCCCGCCCAGCGCATTTTGGTCATGGCCGACTCGGGCAGCGGCGTGGGGGCGGTGCTCGATCCCGTGAGCTTCGCGCCCTTCATCAACGCCGATCTGAGCGTCTCGCTTCACCGCCTGCCCGAGGGCGAATGGATGGGCCTGGAGGCGGTGACGACCATCGAGCCCCACGGCGTTGGGCTGACCCGGACGCGGCTCTACGATCTGCATGGGCCAATCGGGGAGGGATTGCAGTCGCTGGTGGCTGGGCGCATGACCGTGTCCTGACGAATCCCTGCTTAGGGCGCCCGCATCTCAAGCGGGGATGGAAACGACCAACGGAAGCTCCGTGATCCGAACCCGAAGCGCCCTCTACTACGGCTGGATCCTGCTCATCGCCGTGGTCTTCGTGATGCTGGCCGGATCAGGCATTCGCGCGGTCTTCGGCGTCTTCATCAAACCCATCGAGGCGGAGTTCGGATGGACTCGCCAGCAGCTCTCGGGGGCGGCAGCTCTGTCGCTCTTCGTACTGGGCGCGGTCGGGCCGGCGGTGGGCTGGCTCGCCGACACCTGGGGACCGCGGCGTGTGATGCTCCTTTCCTCGGCCGTCCTCGGCATCGGCACCGTACTCGCCTCCTTCGTGGGACATCTCTGGCAGCTCTACGCGAGCGCGGGCGTGCTCATGGCCATGGGCTCGGGCGGGCTCAGCATGGCCACCTCGTCGAGCATCGCGGCCCGCTGGTTCGTGGCGCGCCGCGGGCTCATCCTCGGCATCCTGGGCGGCGCCATGTCCGCCGGCCAGATGCTGGTGGTACCACTCTCGATGATCCTCATCGGGCTCTACGGCTGGCGCGCGTCGTTCCTCTGGCTGGGCGTGGGTGTCCTCGTTCTCGCCATCCCGGTGATCCTGGCCCTCGTGCGTGACGATCCCCGGGACAAGGGCCTCGAGCCCTATGGGGCGAACACCGCCGCCGCCCAGGCCTTCGGCGGCGCCCGCGACGAGCGGCGCGTGCCCGTGTCCGAGGCGATGAGCAGCCCCGCCTTCTGGCTCCTCGCCTCGACCTTCTTCGTATGCGGCTACACCTCCAATGGCCTGGTGCTGACACATCTCATCCCGCACGCGGCGGAGCACGGCTTCTCGGAGATCCACGCCGCGCAGGCGCTGGGGCTCATGGGC
>Ga0075424_100001545_pt1 | contig 20358 bp, 18 predicted proteins | sample SoiMethybrSBSTD3_FD_75301 | JGI IMG/M metagenome (GOLD analysis project Ga0075424, IMG submission 75301) | Bulk soil microbial communities from a Populus tree surrounding site in Tennessee, USA - Soil MetaG P. TD hybrid SBSTD3 | ecosystem: Environmental > Terrestrial > Soil > Tree plantation... | reverse complement strand
CCGATCGGCACGCTCGGCGCACGCCATACCTGCGCGCGAGCGACGGCGTCGTTGCGCTCGTCATTCGATGCCGCGCCGTCGCCGCCCCGGGCCGCAGGCATCCATCGGATCACGGCGATGGCTACGGCAACCGCCACCACGATCGCGCCGGCCGCGACTACAGCTCTGCGGGCCAGAGACATATGCGTTTCGGGCCGCCTCAAGGCGGTTTCGGGCCGCCTCAAGGCGGCCCCTACGTACGCAAATGCAGAAACCACGCCACCGCAGACCGTTCAGCAGTCGGTCGACGCGGCGATCAATTCGATGCGCCGGATCGATCGGTGTGAACCGCGCGATGAATCGTCTTCACCAATTCCGCGTGATCGACCGGCTTCATCAGGTAGCCGGCGAAACTCTCCGGCGCCCCGCCTCGTTCCTGTTCCTGCTGTCTCGAGTACCCGCTCACCGCGATGACGGGGAGCGGCGGCGCGCTTTCGTGGGCCGCATGCAACAGGTCGTAGCCATTGCGACCGGCCATCCTCAGATCGGTCACGGCGACATCGAATGAGGTGAGGTCCGCATCGATGGCTTCGTCCACCGATGCCGCCCCCGTGACATGTGCACCGACCATGCTCAACAACAGCTCGAGCACTTCGCGCGTGTCGGCGTTATCCTCGACGACGAGAATACGAAGACCGGCAATCGACGGCGTGACGGGAGAATCGGCCATGCGATCAGCGACAGCGGTTCGCGTCGCCGCCGTTGGCGTGTGCGGCACGCGCAACGAGGATCGATCGCAGGCGGTTGATGTCGGGAGGCTTGACCAGATGGTGGTCGAAGCCGGCGCGTTTGGAGCGCTCGCGATCGTCGTGCTGACCCCAGCCGGTCAGCGCAATCAGCAGCACGTCACGATGCGTGGACGAGGAACGAACGTGCCTCGACACCTCATAGCCGTCCATGCCAGGCATGCCGATGTCGAGCAGCACGGCATCGGGATGGAAAGCATCGACCACGCGCAGCGCGTCGGGACCGTTGTGCGCAACATCGATGGTCGCACCGAGCTCCGTCAACAACATTCCCAGCGTGTCGGCGGCATCGTGGTTGTCGTCGACGATCAGGATCCGGCATGGCGGGAAGCGGTCGTTCTCTCCCATGTCCGGCGCCCGCTGTTCCGCGGGTGCGGCATGCACCGGAAGGCGGACGATGAACTCGCTGCCCATGTTCGCACCGTCGCTGTTTGCTTCGACCTGTCCGCCGTGCATGGTCACCAGGCTCTGTACGAGAGTGAGGCCGATGCCGAGGCCACCCTGCGCGCGCCGATCCGATCGATCGACCTGGGTGAACATATCGAATACGGTGCCGAGCCGCGCCGCGGGAATGCCGATGCCGTCGTCACGAACCGAGACCTCGGCCCACCCGTCCGCAGTGGCCGCGCTGATCCAGATGTGCCCGCCGCTGTCGGTATATTTCGACGCGTTGTTCAACAGGTTGGCAAACACCTGGGTCAACCGAACCTGGTCGCCGGCCACGCAGATCGTCTCCTCCGGCAGGTCGATCGTGAGCTCCTGCTTCGCCGCATCGACGAGCGGACGGCTGGTCTCGATCGCTGTGCGCAGCACCGAACCGAGATCGAGTGGCTCCCTCCGGATTTCCACCAGTCCTCGCGTGATCCGCGACACTTCCAACAGATCGTCGACCAGACGCACGAGATGCTTGAGGAGGCGTTCCATCACCGCAACCGCGCGAACGCACCGCGGATCGGAGAGGTTTCCGAGCTGCAGCAACTGAAGGCCGGCTTGCATCGGGGCCAGCGGATTCCGCAGCTCGTGGCCGAGCGTCGCCAGGAATTCGTCTTTGCGCTGATCGGCAGCGCGCAGCGCGTCCTCGGAGCGGATCCGGTCGGCGAGATGGCCGCGGATCTGATACTGCCGATCGCGTGCGCGCAGCGCCGTCTGCACCGCGCTCATGAGCGTCGCCACGCGAACCGGCCGCTCGAGGAGGGTGACATTCCCCAACTTGCGCACCGCCTCGTCGACTTCGCCAGAATCGACCCCGGAGCGCGTGAGCACGAGTATCGGCAAATCGGACCATGGCGGCTGTTTCGCAATCACGTCGGCAAGCTCGCTGCCGGCACCTGACGCCACCAACTCCTCGGCCACCAGCACCGCTGCCGCCCCTGCCTCGACATCGGCGATCAGATCGCTCAGCGAATCACAGATCTCGGCGCTGACACCGAGCGGTGCCAGCAGCGCCTGCGTAATCACCGCATCTTTCTTCGTCGGGGCGAGAATGAGGAGACGCCGATCGTGATCGATCGCCTGGCTCTGCTCCAGGACCGCCGCACGCTCGATCATCGTGGTGCTGCCTCCTCGGGGACGGGGACGCCGGTCAGCACGCCGCGGAATTCACGCAGGGGCTCGCCGACGCGAATGCCGCCCGTCTCCAGTGAAAACTCGCGAATCGTGCGCTCGTGTTGGCTGCCCCGCTTCTTGACCACGGAGATCGCCTGGCGGACTTGGCCTCTGGCTTCGAAGTAGCGCAGCAGGATCACGGCATCAGCGAGATAGCTGGCGTCGACTGGCGTGTGCATGGCGCTGCCGATGAGCCCTGAATGCGCGCCGATCAAGATGGTCGCAACGCTCTGCTGACCGAGATACATCAACAGCTCGTGAAGCTGGATGGTCAGGAAGCGCTCGCCGGGCATGGCGTTCAGATACCCGTTCAAGCTGTCGATGATTACGATCGACGCCTTCTGCTCGGTGACCGCTCGCCTCACGGCCTGAATGAACTCGCCTGGCGCGAGTTCGGCTGGATCGACCTGAAGGATTGAGATCTCTCCCCTCTCGATCGACCCCGCCAGGTCAATACCCAGCTCCGTACACCGCGTGATCAACGTCGCTGGATTCTCGTCGAAGACGAACATGGCCGCTCTCCGCTGGTGGCTTGCTGCGGCGACGGCGAACTGCGTGGCCAGCGTCGACTTCCCGGTGCCCGCCGCGCCGACGATCAAGGTGCTCGTGCCCTCTTCGATGCCGCCGCCCAACAGTTGATCCATCCCCTGAATGCCGCTCGAATGCTTCATGCGGCTGGCGATATGCCGGTGTTCGGAGGGGACGAGACGCGGAAAGACCTCGATGCCGCCCTCGCGGATGACGTAGTCGTGAAAGCCGCTGCGGAACCCGACGCCGCGAAGCTTGACGATGCGGAGGCGGCGCCGTTCCGTGCCGTACTCGGAACTGGTCTGCTCGAGCCGAATCACGCCGTGGGCGATACTCTGCACCTGCAGGTCCTGATCGACCGCGGTCATGTCGTCGAGCAGCATCGTCGTGCATTGCCGCGCGCCGAGGAAATGCTTGAGGGCAAGGATGTGCCGTCGATAGCGCAGCGGGTTGCCGGCGAGCAGGCGCAATTCCGACAGCGAGTCGAACACGATGCATGTGGGCTTCAGGCGAACGATTCCATCGAGCACGACTTTCAACGTGGCGCCCAACTCCACTTCCGACGCGTGAAACATCGTGTACTGCTCGTCGGGTTCGATGGTCTCCGACGAAGGAGTCAGTTCGTGGATATTGATGCCATCCAGATTCCATCCGTGGGAGAGCGCCACTGCGCGCAGTTCTTCCTCGCTCTCAGAGAGCGTCACGTACAGCACCGGCTCGCCGCGCCCGGCGGCGGCGAGGAGGAACTGCATGGCAAGCGTTGTCTTGCCGGTACCGGGAGACCCTTCGAGCAGATAGAGACGACTCCGGGTCAACCCACCTTTCAGCACGTCGTCGAGGCCGACGATCTCAGTGGCAGCGAGGTCCCGTGTCGCGGAGGGCGCGAGCGTCGTCAATCGACCGCACCTACGGGACGGCGCTGGAAATGGGACATTCGCGGGATCATATGGGCGACGCTGGCGCAGACCCATCAGGTCATTACCCTAGCGCGCGAATGAACGGATCAGGAGGCCCTTGTCGAAGCTCTTCGCATCGCGAAATCTGCGCTCGTCGGCTTCATGCTCATGTAGAGGCAGTCTCGCGCAGGCGGCGACACGACACGCGATCGAGCGCCTCCCTGAGCGCGACACCAGGATCGACTTCACGCCCGCGGCCGCGCCACGCAATGAAGCCGTCCGGGCGAATCAGCATCGCATCCTCGTCACCGAGGTGAGACATCTTGGACCACGTCTTGTCTCGGTCGGCCAGATCACCAACGCCGATCTGATAGCACCGAACCCCCACGCGGCCATCGTCCATCCGCCTCACCGCGTTCACCCACGGCGTGCCTTTCGATCCCGTCGCCAGCGCCCACTGACCGGCGAACAGATCGATCGTCGACACAACCTGCCCGCGATGCTCCACCATGACGTGCGGCATACGCGATCCAGGGCGCGCCGACGGCTCTCGCGGGTCTTCGAACACGTCGTCCGCGTCGGCAGCGGCACCATCGTCGATGAAGGCTCCTGAAGAGTAGCGATAGCCGAAGATCACCGCTTCGTCCGCCACGATCGGTTCTGGCGGCGGCAGCTTCTGTCGTGGATCCTTGAACCAGGCTTGCAGACGCGCGAGCGATTGCGCCAAGGTCCGCTCGGCCACGGGCCGGCGTTCCTGATCGTAGGTATCGAGGAGTTGCGGCGCCGCGGCGCCGCGTAAGACGGCGTCAAGTTTCCACGCCAGGTTGTGCACATCGTGGATGCCGGTGTTGCCGCCGAACCCACCGGTCGGCGGCATCACGTGCGCCGTATCGCCGACGAGAAAGACGGGGCCTTGGCTGAAACGATCGGCAACGAGCGCGGCCGCATCCCACGGCCGCACGTCGACGATGTCGGCTTTCACGTCGCCGCGTCCCGCGCCGCGATGAATCAGATCGCGGCAGTACTCGGGCGTGAAGTCCTCTGCACGCTGTCCGTGTTCCGGCACGTACTGGACGGCCATCAGCCATCGCCCGCCCGCGCGCGGTACGAACGCGCCATTGATATCGGTGAGAAACATCGATCGGATGGGCCGACCCTCGATGACCGTCGGAAGATCGGTTTCGAAGATCACGTTCATCCATCGCTGCAGCACGCCTGGACCGTGCCGCTCGATGCCCAGCGCCTTGCGCGCGCCTCCGGCGGTACCATCAGCGGCGATGAGATACTCGGCTTTGATCGTGTGGTCGTGCCCAGACGCGCGATCGCGGACGAGCGCGACGACACCATCTTCGTCTTGCTCGAACTCGACCAGCTCGGTGTTGAATCGCACGTCGGCGCCGAGTCGTTCGGCGTGGGTCCTGAGAATCGGCTCGAGTTGATCTTGATCGCAGACGGCCGCGGTCGTCGGACTGAGATCACGCGTGTCGGACCACGGCACCCCCTGCCACACCGTCTCCTTCGCCGCGAGGTTGGTCTTTCGCGCCACCTGCGCCTGGCGATCGTCGAGGTCGTCAAACCGGCGGATCTCCGCCTCGATGCCAACGCTGCGATAGATCTCCATCGAGCGCGATGAGATGCCGCGGAACTTGTATTGAATCGACGTGTGCGGGTGTCGCTCGACGACGACGCACGGCACGTGTCGATGGGAGAGCAGCAACGCGGCGGTGAGCCCGTTCAGGCTGCCGCCAACGATGAGGACTGACGTCTCGGTGGTCATGTGTCGCCGATCGCCCTTCGTGATCTTCGTGACCTTCGTGGCTAAGTCTTCGGATGCCACGGCTGATGCGCCGTGAGCGCGAGCTGCCAGCGTCCATCGATCTTCGCGTAGGCCGACGCGATGCTGCCCTGGTACGGCTGGCCATCCGACGGGCGGCGGCTCGCGGCGTGATACGCGAGGACGATGAGATCCGGTGTCAGCTGCTTGACGACGACATCGCTCATCTCGGGCTTGGCCCACGGCGCGGGCGCCGTCTTCTGCAGCGCCTGCTTCTTCTCGATTGCCCCCATCGGCTCCATCACCGAGAGACCGTTGTCGGCGAGGTGTTCCTCGAAGAACTGACGGTTCGAGGCCTGGGTCCAGAAATCGTTCTCGATTGCCAGCACTTGTTCAGTGTCCTTGCTCATACGCCCTTCCTTGTGACAAGCGCTGTCACATGTGCTGATCAGCGCGACAGCGGACGAGTTGTGTGTACATCGCATTCAAATTCGGTGCTCATACGGCCGCGCGGCTGTAGCGCACACACATCGTCGGGGAGAGCGCGGTCGAGTCACTCATGTGCCCACGAACGCGTCACACGCGAATCGGATTGCTACAGCCCGAGTGCGGTCGAGCGGGATCCGGTGTGCATCGATTCGGGTGTGTCCTTTGCAAAAGGCAAATGGTTTCGCTTGTCTTGCTGCTGCGTCAGCAAGGCCGGTTCGCGGGGGGCCAGGAGGTGCCATGAGAAGAACCGCGGTGCTCGCCGGAGTCGCGCAGATCGCGACCGTTGTGCTGATGTTGATCAGCCAGCCGGCCTCGAGCGCGGATGCGCTCGACGGCAAGTCCATTTTTCGCCTCGACACGTTCGGTGACGAGCAGTTGTGGACCAACACGCTGCATCTGGAGCAAGCCATCGCCAAGCTGTCGCCGTCGACTGCGCTCGGCGTCGGACTGAAGGTGGATGTCGACGCGCTGCCTGCCTCGATCGTCAATGCGTTGAAAGCGAAGCAGGTCAATCTGAACGATCCCGCCGTCACGCTGCAGTTGCTCTCGGTCGACGCCGTCGTCGGCGTCCGCGGGAAAGTGAGCAACGGTCATCTGAATTCGATCGGAATCACATGCGCGTTCTGCCACTCGACGGTCGACAACTCGCTCACCGCCGGCATCGGCCATCGCCTCGATGGCTGGCCGAATCGGGATCTCAACGTCGGCCAGATTCTGGCGCTATCTACGGCATTCACCCCCGAGCAGAAAGCCACCTTCACGAGCTGGGGTAAGGGTAAGTTCGATCCTCGATTGAACGCGTTCAACGGCACCACGTTCATCCCGTTGAATCGATCGACGCTGCCCGTGGTGATCCCGCCGGCGTACGGGCTGCAGCGTGTCGGCTTCGAGACCGTGACTGCCGACGGACCGATCTCCTATTGGAACAATTACGTCGGCGTGTCGCAGATGGGCGGCCACGGGAACTTCTCCGATCCGCGTCCGCGCATCGGGCTCACCATCACGCAGACGCCGCCCGACCTCGTCACGCCGAAGCTGCCGGCGCTTCGAGAATATCAACTGAGTCTGCAACCGCCAGAACCACCACGTGACAGCTTCGATCGCGCGGCGGCCGGCCGCGGCACGGGCATCTTCAACGGCGTGGCACGCTGCAACAACTGCCACAAGCAGCCGGCGTACACCGACGTCGTGCGCGGCGCCAATGACACGACACCATTGCTGCATGCGCCGTCGGAGACTGGCATGGAACCAGTGTACGCAGCGCGGAGCGCCACTGGCCAGTATCGGACCTCACCGCTTCGGGGTGTGTGGCAACATCCGCCGTATTTCCACGACGGCAGCGCCGCAGATCTCATGGCGGTGGTGAACCACTACAACACGGTGCGGTCGCTGAGGCTCAGCGACTCGCAAAAACGCGATCTCGTGGAGTTCTTGAAGTCGCTGTGATTGCGAGTGCACCCGACAGGGAGGGCGCTGACTTGGTCCTTGGTTCTTGGTCCTTGGTGCTTGGTCCCATGCGCGGACCAGGGGCCACAGGACCAGGGACGGACCAAGGACCAAGGACGGACCAAGCACCAAGCACCAAGGACCAAGGACTAAAATGACGGCGTGAATTTCCAAGAACTGCAGACGCTTCTCGAATACCACTACTGGGCACGCGATCGCCTGATCGAGGCGGTCGCGCCGCTCACGCATCAGCAGCTCGCCGCCGACCGCGGCAACAGCTTTCCGTCGATCCACGCCACGCTCGTGCACTTGTATGGCGCCGATTGGATTTGGCATTCACGGTGGGAGGGCGTGTCGCCGACGGCGCTCCCGGCGGCGAGTGAATTTGCCGATCTCGCCGCCGTGCGAGCCGCGTGGCAGGACATCGAAGCGCACGTGCGCGCGCTGGTGACTCGATTGGGCGAAGAGGGGATTCAGCGTCCGCTTGAATACCGCGGGCCAAACGGTGTGCTGCAAGCGCAACCGTTCTGGCAGATGTTTCAGCACCTCGTGAATCACGGCTCGTATCACCGTGGACAGATCACGACCATGCTTCGCCAGATCGGCGCTGCGCCGCCGAAGAGCCTCGACCTGATCACGTTCTATCGTGAGCAGGCAGCGATGAAGGCGTAGAGGTGGGCCGCCTGAAGGCGGCCTCTACTTCTTCGGCAGCGCTCGCGGCACCGCGACATCGACACCAGCAAGCCCGGCGCGATCGATCGCGGCTCGAATGAGTCCGGTCGCACGAGCGTCGGCAACGAAGCTCTCGATGAACGGCAGCTTGGCGCGATCGCCCTTGGCCACGACGAACGCCTGATCGACTTCGAGAAAACTCTCCGCCAGCGCCCGCAGCTTGCCGCCGGATGCAGACTCGGCGTCGAGCGCGCGCTGCCGGTTCACGGCAAACGCATCCACCTCGCCCGTGAGCAGCCGCTCGACCTCGGACTGCGGCGGCATGGTGGGAAACACTCGTACGGTTGCGCTCCTGAGATTGCCGCTGACGAAGAGCTCCTGCGTCTGCCCTTTGACCGCCGCCACCGTCACGCCGGAACGGTCGACATCGTCGTTGTACTGGAGGGGCGAGTCGGCGCGCACCAGGTAGCTGTTGAACATGACGATGAACGGCGCCACGAAGTCCACGTCCGCCGCCCGCGTCTTGTCGTAGGCGAGAAACCCGATGTCGGCGTAGTGGCCGTTGACCGCGGCGATGACCGCCGCCGCGTCCGCGGCCGGCATGATCGAGAAGTTGACATGAAGCTGACGTGCGAGCGCGCGCACCAGATCGGGCACCGGCCCTTCGGCGGTGAGCGTTTTCTGATTGATCCGCCCGTGCACCGGGTTGCTGCCGAGAAAGACCGCTCGGAGTGTGCCGGTGGGTGCCAACGTCTTGGCCGCCGACTGTGCGTCCGTCATAGCGTGTGCGCATGTCACGAAAAGCGTGATGGCAAGGATGAGACGAAGGCCGTTGTGCATGTGTCGAGGAGTAGTGCAGCTCATGACGGTTCCGTTTCGAGGATCTCTCGCACTTTTCTCGCCAGTGTGTCGAGCAGGAACGGTTTGGCCAGAAAGGACGCCTGCATGTCCCGTCCCTGGAATGCGTGATCCGTATAACCCGAGACGAACAACACCTTCATGTGCGGATGCCGGCCCGACAGGTATTCATACAGCTCTTTTCCTCCCATGCCCGGCATCATGACATCGGTGACCAGCAGATCGACCGGGCCCGGGTGAGACTCGATGATCCGGATGGCATCGGCGCCGCTCGGCGCGTCGATGACACTGTAACCCTTGCGGCGGAGCATCAGCGTCATCAACGACCGGACCTCGTCCTGGTCGTCGACGACGACGATCGTCTGCGCGTGGAGTCCGTGCGTGCTGACGGTGACGTCGTGGTGCGGTTCGACGTGCCGGCTGGACTGCGCGTGCGGCAGCACGATCGTGAACACCGTGCCCTTCCCGGGCTGGCTGTCGACCGTGATCGTTCCGCCGTGCTGGCGAACGATGCCGTAGACCGTCGACAGTCCAAGGCCGGCGTCGGGCCAAGCCGACTTCGTGGTGAAGAACGGCTCGAACAGGTGCGCCTTGGTGCCGGCGTCCATGCCGCATCCCGAATCGCGGACGGTCAATCGCACGTCGCCGGCCGGCGCGCTGGTCAACCCCGCCGCTTGACTCGGATTGGCTCGCACCAGCGACGTTTCGATCGTCAAGGTGCCGCCCTGCGGCTCCATCGCATCGCGCGCGTTGACCGCGAGGTGCAGCAGCATCTGCTCGATCTGCGCCGTGTCGCCGGCCACCGTTGGCAGCGACGGCTCGAGCATGAGCTGCACGGCGGAATGCGGTCCGGCCAGACGAGCCAAGAGCGCTTGCAGTCCGGTGATGAGCACGTTGAGATCGATCACGCGTCGATCGATCACCTGCTGCCCGCCGACCGCAAGCAGTTGACGAGTGACCGCCGCGCCGCGCGACGCGGCGTTGAGGATGTTCTCGAGATGGACGCGCGACGCCGAATCGGCAGCGATCTCGCTTTGCAGCAGTTCGGCGCTGCCGAGGATCAACGTGAGCAGATTGTTGAAGGCGTGTGCGACGTGGCCGGCCAGCCGGCCGGTCGCTTCGAGCGTCTGCGTCTGGTTCTTGCGCAGTGCGGCCTCGGCGGTGGCGCGCTCAGTCACGTCGATCGCATGTCCGAGGATATAGGGCGCCGCACCAGGTTCGGTGCACACGACGTTGCGATAGAGCCAGAGGCGCTCGCTGCCGTCCTTACGTACGACGCGCATCAAGCCGCTGTCGCGCGACCGCTCGCGGATGCGGCGCAGGTAGTCATCGAACAGATGCCGCGTGTTCGGTGAGAGAAAGTCGCGCAGGTTCTTGCCGATGCCGTCGCGCGCGTCGTAGCCAAGCGAGTCGGCCGCCGCCGGGTTCACCGACAGCACCACCCCGTCGAGATCGTGCGTGCAAATGAGCCCAAGACTGTTCTCGACCAGATGCCGATACCGTCGATCGCGGGGATCGGACACGTCGAGCGGCTGCGCAGACGCCGCACTGCGGGCAATGCTGTCCTCGAGCGCAGCGAGGTCGCTGAGGAACGATCCTTTGGGATCTGGTGGCGAGGCCATTTGGCGTCCCGCTGAGTAGTGATGATGCTACTGCAGATCGTTACAGGGCGGCCAAAAACAAGTGGAAGAAGTGGAAAAGTGGAAGAAGTGGAAGAAGTGAAAGTGTCGAAGTGGACAAGTAGCCAAGTGCGTCGAGCTGGCGCGCCGGCACTTCGCAACTTGAGAACTTGCCTACTTCACTTCTTCCACTTCTTCCACTTCTTCCACTTCTTCCACTTCTTCCACTTACTTCTTCTGGCTCACCTTCGAATAATCGAGCGTCGTCTGGTCCTTGCAGCGGTCCTCGGTGTAGGGCTTGTCCGCCACTTCGATCACGTCCTGTCCGGTGTATTTCCCTTTGAGGTACACCGGATCCTCGGCCGTGTAGGCGCGCGTCAGCTTCATCGTCTTCGGATCGAGAGAGAATCGCTCGACGACGTGCAGCTTGTCGCTGTTGCGCACGGGCGCGTTCAGCACACCCGGCAGGAATCCCACCGTGTCGACCACGAGCACGTCGTTCTCCCAGTTGCCGATCGAGTGACCGGCGCGCGTGGGCTTGATGGTGGCGGCGTGGGTCTTCTGGTTCATGTAGACCGTGCGCTTCAGATTCATCTGACCGTACTGAATGACGATGGTGTCCTTGTTCTGCGTGATGCGGTTGACCGGGCCGTCGAACGTCCAGTCGAAGATGATGCTCGTCGTCTGACAGCTGAAGCGCGGGTTGTCCTCGCGCTGACGAAACGCCGCGGCCTCTTGCGTGCCCTGCTCGGTCAGCTCGGTTCCGCCATAGAGGCGGGGACCGGTTTGCGCGCCGCGACCACGACCACCGCCGCCGCCGCGTTGTGGCCCACCGCCTTCGTCGATCGTCTTCAGCGTGCTGAGCGGCACGAGCCCGCCGCCGGTGCCCTTCGGATTCGCCATCACCACCTGTTCGGGCGCCCAGTCACCGGTGATGTTCGGCTCGCCGCTTGGCCGTCGTGCCTCACGTTTGCTGGTGTCGGGCTTGACGACCTGTCCGCGCACCTCTTTGAGCTCGCCACCGCCCGCCTTGACGTACTGGCCATAGCGGTCCATGTGCGTGCCGTTGGCGAACTTGATCGTCTGCAGGTAGCACGACGCGGGATCGGCGCGATCGGGCGAGGCTTCGATCGCCACCTTCTCGCCGGACTTGAACATCGCCGGGTCCCAGCCCGAACGCCGCAGCACGTGCGCCGAGCGCATCTCGCAGCGGTGCTTCATGATCTTGCCGTCGGCTTCCTTGGTCTCGAAGTAGAGCCATGAGTGCGGGTTGATGAATTCGATGCGCGAGAGCGTCGCTTCCGGAAAAGCGACGTTCTTGCCCAACTCGAAGGTGCCGGGCCCGTGATGCGCGAATGCAGGTACGGCGAGCGCGATGAATGCGGCGGCGAGCGTGGAGCGGATCATTCTGGTATCTCCCATGACGCGGAGGCTACCGCCTTGACCAAGTGCCGGTCAAGGATCGCTCGGGGATAGCTATTGGGAGGGGAAAACTGCTACACGCAGTCACGTGTGGGAGTCACTCGCCAGGGCGACTGCGCGGCGGCGCGCGTCTTCCGGTCGGCGTGACCGTGAAAGACAGCAAACCTATGTGGGGTTATGCCGGTCGGCATAGTCAGGACTCGCACGAACCCCATCATCCCGACCAAGTGCTCGTGAGCGCGGAACTTCCACGAAGAATCCTCGCGGGGGCCGTTTGGCGTTATGCTGCGAGCCGCGCAGGGTCGGCCGAGATATGTCGGTCGGCCTACTACGAGTTGGGCGGACACCGTTCGATCGGTGCGCGACTCCAGTGAAGATCTGCGGAGCATGGTGTGAGTGACGGCACGGTTCTCGGCATCGCTTTGGTTTGGGTAGCCTTGGCCACTTTCGGGTTCTGGTGGCTGTGGCGTCAGCGGCGCTCTGGACGCTCGAGCCGCTTGAAGAAAGCACTCATGGTTGTGTTGGGCCTGGCGTGTCTGCTGCTCGTCACCTTGGCGGGCGCTGGGTTTCGCTGGTTGTGGCTCGAGCAGCGCGATCGTCCGGTCACGAGCGAGGACCTCCGCATTCTCACAAGGGCCAACGAGATTCTCCGCGATGAGTCGGTCTGGAATCGCCAGGACGATCGTGAGTGCAACGATGACAACGCTCTCGGCAAATGGAGTCTGTTCTGCGCCTTGGAGAAGGCGTGCGTCGACGTCCTTGGACAGTACGATCATCGACGGGTGGCGCTGCAAGAAGTTCGGTTCGCGGTCGAGGACGCCACGCGCGGCCGCCAGTTCGAGCATCGACTCATGGATTTCAACAATCTGGCGGAGACGCAATTTCGAGACGTCAAGCGAGTGCTGCAGGTCTCGACGGAGCGCGTTGCCACACGGTTGCGGGACTTGCGGCACTGAGTGCCGCCCAACATCGCGCTGGAGCCGTCGGCGCTGCTGAAGGATGAGCGCCGCTGCTCAGCGCGCGCGTTAGGCCGTCCGCACTTTCGTGGCTTGACCGGGCCCTCTACACCTCCCGGAACGGCACCTCGGACTCGACAACTGTCGTGCTGGCGTAGCCGTACTTGCCATAACGCGAAACGCGGCCTGGGTTCGGTCGCCACGAAGACGAACGACTGATTGCACAAACAGCGCGCCGCACATCGCGTGCAAGCCGCGAACAACCCCGGGGCGTACGGTCAAGGCCAGGCGTTCACGCACGCGCATACACTCCAACGCACGCCTCCCGGTGTGATCTCAGGCGGTTCGGAGAGTGAGTGCGATGAACATCGCTGTTCTGATAGGAGTCTCGACGTACAAAGTCGCGCGCAGTTGCCAGCATCTGCTGCGGATTCTGCACAGATGCAGCGTCTTCTAGCGGCGACGTTGCTCGATGGCCTTGAATCGCTTGAATGACGATCAGTGCCGCGAGGGGGGCGATTTCGCGTGTCAAGAACCACCTGGGATAGGAGCCGCACCGGAATCGAATCGCGCACGCCGATCGCGCGACCATTCAGCTCCTCCCGGTGTCTAAATGGCCTCAGGGAGGGAATTGCAGATGAACCGACACGACCGGAACGCCCGCCGAAACGGGGTGATCTGGGCGGGTGTCGCCCTTGCGGCATTCGTCAGTCTGACCGCTGGTGCCGATCTCGGTGCGCAGACTGCCGCCCCGCAGGAACCGCGGTTCGAGGTCATATCCATCAAGCGCAATACCGGCGGTGCCGCCGGGTCGATGATGGCCGTCCAGCCTGGCGGCCGAGTGTCGGTCCGCAACCTGCCCGTGCAGCAGGTCATCCTGCGGGCGTATGGGATCCAGTCGTTCCAGCTCACCGGCGGATCCGACTGGCTGCAGGGCGAGCGCTATGACATTGAGGCGAAGGCGCCCGATGGCGCGGTCGTGACGGCTGACGCGATCAACGTCATGCTGCGGGCCATGCTCTCCGATCGGTTCAAGCTGAAGATGCGGCGCGAGACGCGCGAGAGCGCGATCTATGAGCTGGTCTTCGCGCGCAGCGATCGACGGTTCGGCGAGAAATTGCGCCAGACCAGCGCCGACTGTGTCGCGCAGCGCAACCGCGGGACGGAATCTGGCGGGTCATTACCGGATGCCGCGCGGGTTCGTGGGGAAGACCCTATTCCGTGCGGGATGGTCATGAGTGGCGGCAACCGCATCGCCGCGGGTGGGGAAACGATGAGGAGGTTCGCGACCATGCTCGCTCCCCGCGTGCAACGGATCGTTGTGGACAACACCGGCTTGACCGGCCTCTACGATTTCGATCTGCAGTTTCTGCCCGATCAGGGGTACGGTCGGGCCGGCGCAGATGGTCCGGTGCGCATGTATCTCGTTACCGCCGATGTTCCGCCGCTGCTGACCGCGATCCAGGAGCAGTTGGGGCTCAAGCTCCAGCCAGCCCGTGGAGCAGTCGAGTACGTGGTCATCGAAAGCATCGAACGGCCATCGGAGAACTGATCGGCGACGACGGCCTCAGCACAGCTCGTCGTACTCAGCGTCGATATTGAATGGCAAAACGCGGGGTGCCATCCGCGCGTGCTAGCTCCTATCCCGTCAAGGATCGCGCGGGGGTTAGCGACGCGATGCCGTGTTTCTCAAATGTGACTGAGTGTTTCTACTTCGCGACCGGCACGAAGCCCGCGTGCACTCCCGCGAATATCGTGCACCCGAGGACTATTCTCGGCGCGCCTTCCGGTCCCCTCCTCGACAGTCGGTTTCACCCGCGGCATCTCCAGGGGTGGGGATACCAGAAGGAGACATCATGAGCGTCCAGACGTCGACGGCGAAAGCACGAATCCTCGTCGTTGAAGATGACACCGTTGTGGCGCGGGATCTGTGCCGGCGCATCGAGCGGCTCGGGTATCACATCGTCGACGTGTGCGACTCGAGCGAACGTGCGCTGCACGTGGCGCAGCAGAAGCGCCCCGATCTCTTGCTGATGGACGTGTCACTGAACGGCGTCGATGTCGTTCGTGCCGCAATGGAGATTCGCCAAAGCGTTGAGGTTCCCGTGCTGTTCCTCGCCGCGCATTCCGATCGCGGCATGCTGAACCGCGTCAAGCAAGCGAATCCTGACGGCTTCGTCCTGAAGCCCGTTCAGCAGCGGGACCTGATGGTCGCCATCGAGTTCGCGTTGCACCGCTATCAAGTCGATTGCGAGCTGCAGGCCAGCCAGCGTCGGTACACCGCGACACTGGCCAGCGTCGGCGACGCGGTCGTGGTCACCGATCGCGACGGACGTATGACGTTCATGAACCCGGCGGCGCAGTCGCTCACGGGCCAGACGATCGCTGAGGCGTCGCAGCGACCGGTCGACGAGATCGTGCCGCTGCGCAACGAGGCCACGGGTATCCCCGTGCTCTCCCCGGTCGTCGAAGCGCTGACCCTGCGGACGACGGTGCGGGCGGCGCAGCCGGCGATCCTCGTGTGCAACGACGGGACGCTGGTGCCGGTCGACTATAACGCGTCGGCGATCCTCGACGACGAGTCAGAGCTGATCGGCGGGGTCATGGCGTTCCGCGATTTGCGAGAGCAGCGCGAGGTCGCGAACGCGTTGAAGCGCGTCGACGAGGAGCAGCGACAGTCGCAGCGCATCGAAACGATCGGGCGCTTGGCCGCCGGCGTCGCCCACGACTTCAACAACGTGCTGACGGTGATTGGCGGTGACGCCGAGCTGGCGCTGGAGCACGAGCCGCTGCATGAGGACGTGAAGATCATCTTGCAGCAGATCGCCGACGCCGTGGGCCGTGGCGCGGCGCTGACGCGCCAACTGCTCGTCTTCAGCCGTAAACAGCAGACCGAGGAGCGCGTCGTCGACGTGAACGAGTTCATCTACGGCGTCCGCCATATGCTGGCGCGGTTGCTCGGCGAGGCCCTGACGCTCGAGATTACCAACGATGGCTCACCGGCGCCGATCTCGATCGATCTGTCGCAACTGCAGGTGATCCTCTTGAACCTCGCCGCCAACGCCCGAGACGCGATGGCGCGCCATGGAGGCGTGCTGTCGATCAACGTCGAGCAGGCCGACGTCGTCGAACATCCCGATCGCCCAGGCCTCAAGGCCGGGCGATACGTGAAGATCAGCGTGACCGACCAGGGCGAGGGGATCGAGGCGGCGGTCGTCCCGCGAATCTTCGAGCCGTTCTTCACGACCAAGGCGGTTGGTCGCGGGACAGGCTTGGGACTGGCGACTGTGTACAGCGCAGTGAAGCGTTTTAGCGGGCATATCTACGTCGAGAGCACGGTGAGCACCGGCACCACGTTCTCGATCTACTTCCGACTGGCGGAGGCGGCGCGCCACGTCGACGCACTGCCGAAGAAGCGTGAGTTGAACGGCAGCGAGACGATCCTGCTGGTCGAAGACGATGAGGCGGTGCGCCAAGTCGCCGGGGCCGCGCTTCGGAACCGAGGTTATCGAGTCCTCGAGTCCGCGACACCCAGCGAGGCCACGCGGATCGCGAAGGATTACAAAGACCCGATTCACCTGGTGGTCTCAGACGTCGTGCTGGCGGAAATGAACGGCGACGAGTTGACGGCGGCCCTTTGCGCGGCGCGGCCCGAGATGAAGGCCTTGCTGATGTCGGGAACGCCGGACGAAATCCTTGCCATGCACGACCTCGAACCCGATGACGTACTGAGAAAGCCGTTCACGCCGACCTCGCTCGCCAGCCGCGTCTGGTCGACGCTGCACGATTCGACTCCAGGCGGCGACGGACAGTGTGGCCCCCTCGCTGCGAAGGCGACCGGCGGATCCGGGCCTTCGTCCGTGCGTTCCCGAATACATCGGACGGAACGAACGCGCCGCACAGCTCATTCAGCAGCGTGAGCATGTCGTCGCATAGCGGTCATGCGGGAGTCGAAATTCAGCGAGAGCCGGATCGGTTACGGTGAAGTCCCCGTTCGAAAGTGAGGATTAGCAGTCGCGCTGAAAACTCCGATACCAGTACCCGAACCGCGCGACTTCTCGGAATCCCCGGCGCAGGTACAGCTGTTGACCCTCAGTCGTGGCGAGCAGTCCGATGCGCTTCGCGCCGAGACTCCGCATGTCGTCACACGCATGTTCGATCAAGGCTGACGCGATTCCACGCCGCTGGTAGCGCTCGAGTACGGACATGGCGTGAATGCCCGCACACTCTGAGCCCTGGAACACTTCGATCGCGCCCACAGGCGTCTGGTTGAGCCACGCCACGTAATTGCGCGTACGGCCCGATGGCTCCGAGAGGAGCGCGCGCAATCGGTCGAGCGCCTTGCGGCGAAGCTCCGTCGTCAAGGGACCGATCGCTGGATGCGGAGTCTTTCGAAACTCCGCAAGATCGCTGACACGGCGAATGATCAATCGCGTGGGCTGATCAAAAGACGCCTGGCGATCGGACAGGTTTCGAATCATTGCCGGATAGTACTTCCGACAGCGCAGCCGCCGTTCGGTGAGGAGGTCGGCAATGTTGGTCGGCGTGGCCGACGGAGAAATCCACAGGGCCATGCCGCGGCGATGGCGCTGATATCGATCGATGAGGGCATCGAGTCGGCCTGCCGCGGACGAGGGAGACAAACGGACGAGAATGCCCGCATTCCGCCACGCTTGGCCTGAGTGAATGATCCACGTGATGTCGCGGTCCTGATGGACCTCCGCCCCAGCCACGACACGCTCTGCCGTGAACCACTCGGCGTGCTGGCGCTCCACGAGCAACGACTGTCGAAGATCGACCGGGGCCGCAGTCGAGCAAGACGAAAGGGACCCGCGCATGCGAACTCAGAGCGGGACCCGATCGGCGCGGTTGCGAAGCGTGCTGACGAGACCGAGAAGGGCGATCACGATCAAGGCGATGAGCACCGGAAACACGACTCGCTCCGGGATCCAGCCGTCAGGCTCCGTTGGGTGGAGCCACTCCGCAAGGTGCCCGAAGAACGCACCGAACAGAAGACTCACCATGAAGGCCCAGGCAATCGCCTGGAAGTCGCGACGGTGTACCGCAGCGACCGCGATCAGCAGGCCCGCGGCGGTCCAATCGTACAGCGGCATGTTCAGCCAGTCGAATTTCGCGATCGCGTCAAAATGATCGCACGTCTCCGTGCAGAGCATGAATGCTCCGAACGCGACCGCGGCCGACGGTTTGGCGAGGAATGTCATAACGTCCTGCAGCCGACGCACTCATAAAGATACACACAACGGGCGCCCGGCTACCGTCGCCTCCGCCCGATGCGCGCAACGAAGGCGCCCTGGAACCGGAAACCCGAGAGCTCGGGCCGGGGCCTGAAGTAAGCGTAGTCCAACTGAATTCGCCCACCGAGCGCGCCTCCGACGTCGATGCCGGCGCCGGGTTGAACGACCAGCCCGTCCGAAAAGAGCGGGTGCCACTGGCGGCCGATCAACACCTGCCCGAGCACGCGCCCCATCCTGATCCTGGGTCCGATCACCAACGACGAGGCACTGTCGGTCGGGGACAGCTCGATCTGACTGTAGAACGCGACCTCGCCGACCACGGCGACCCGCTCATGAACGGAGTGCGCGAGCGACATCACCACTCCGCCGTACGCCACCTCGCAGCCGTCGCTCAAGAAACAATTCGTCATGCGTTCCCCGGCGAGCGATCCGCGGCAGGTTGGTCCGCCGTCTCGCAGTTGATAGCAAGACGTCTTGTACACTGCTAAACCAATCGACACATCCGCGCTGGGCGTATCGGTGCCTGTCTGTTCAGACGGGTCATAGCCAGCGACGTGTTGTGGCAACACGAAAGCGCTGACCATGCGTGCTCTTCCCATTTGCGCATGTACTGTTGCGGGCGCCGCGATGAGCACCGCGAACATCACCGACAGAAGGCGTGCAGTAGTCGCGTCGTTGCGCCAGAGTTCCATACCGGCCAGGATGCGCTGAAAGCATCGGCCGAGTCCTGAGGAAGCGCTGAAAAGCGCTGAAACACGCTACCAGGGCACTTCAAAAGAGCCGATCAGACTGGCTGGTTCACCCGGGCGATGGATGACGTCCTCTCCATAAGCGATCGCGGCGTGTTTCACCTTCGTTCCGACAAGAAACACGAATTCGTACCGACCCGACGCCTGGATACTCGCCTTACGACTCTTTTCGACGATCGCAGCGTGAGAGTCGACCAATGCGCGATACGACCTTGCAAGTGTCGCCGACGAGTCGTCGAGGAGAATCCAGGGCGTCTTCGAATCGGGACTACCAAGGAATCTCAGGGCGAGACAGGACACCGTGCCGGAACGGCGGCCATTGCTATCAAACAGGACCAAAGCAACATCGTCAGAGGTCCGGTGACTCTGCTGATCGTTGATCTGCACCGACACGACCAGGCCACTCGAATCGGATCCGCCCAACCGGAACGTGTGGTCGAGGCGAACACCGGTGAGTTGCGCTGCTTGTTGCACCGCAACCGGCACTGGGAGGATCAGCGTGACTGCGACGATGACCGGCAGCTGCGCCAACGAGAGAATCCGTGCCCTGGCTCTTGAGCGTTCCAACGCCATAGTTCCTAAACTGCCATTATCGCAGCCTAACGCGTTCTCAGAACTTCGGTGCGGCGCCAAAGGAGAACACATCGCCGTTGGACAACCGGATCTGGCCGGCGCCCACGATGCGCGAGGATGTCCGGACGTCATCGGGCTTCGTCAGCAGCACGGTCTGCACCTCGTTCACATACAAAGGGTTGCGCGGAGGAAACACACGAGCACTGATCCAAATGCCCGGCAGGAGTCGCTCCCGCATTCCAGACTGGCGGGTCGCGTTGTTGAGTGAAGCGCCATGAAGAACCCAGGTCTCCGGCTCGCCTTTTTCATTCTTCGACTCGAGATACAGCAGAACGTGCGGATTGATCCACTCCACGCGCAGGACCTTGCCTTCCAGCGTGATTGGATTGGACATGTCGAAGTAGAGCGGGTTCGAATGATGGGCGATCGCCGGCACCACCGACGCCACGACAACAGCCAAGACCGCCAGTCCCCGTAAGCCAATCGTCATCGGGATCCTCCACCTATCAAGAATGCTCCGCTTACGCTATCGAGCCCAGGTCACCGGATTGTTACGGCCGTCACTCGTGTGAGAATCGGAGGCAGACGAGTTCGGAGGCACATCTTTGCTGGCCTATGTGTTCTGGCATTGGAAACGGCCGGAGGTCTCGGCCAACGACTACGAAGAGCGTCAGCGGGGCTTTCATGCCGCGCTCCGCGCATCGCCGTCGCCCGGTTTCGTTCAGTCGTTC